>Ga0131853_10018589_pt1 | contig 12650 bp, 4 predicted proteins | sample TergutLab28metaG_FD_92764 | JGI IMG/M metagenome (GOLD analysis project Ga0131853, IMG submission 92764) | Labiotermes labralis P1 segment gut microbial communities from Petit-Saut dam, French Guiana - Lab288 P1 (version 2) (version 2) | ecosystem: Host-associated > Arthropoda: Insects >...
AGGATCCCAATATTTACATTTGTGGATGTACATAAAATATGATACTGGATAAAATGTGAAACGTATGATGTCTAGTTAAAACAAGTTAAAACATGAGTAGATATTTGACGCTTTGAATAGGTTTTTCACCCTAAGATTTCTCACTGGATCTGGTTGTTACTGTACATTCATTCGGTCGGTTGGACTTGTGTAGTAAACAGCCTCTCATGGTAGTCCGTTTTGTCCAAAGTATTTCAATTGATGGTCAGGTGTGGCTACTTATATTCACAGTATTTCCAGTTGGGTGATTTGTATGGGTCCACCTTATGTTGGGATTGGTAGCAAGCAGGGTGGGTATCCGTTGTGTGTTGTGAAGTGAGAAGTAGAGCTGCCCTTCCTTTATAGCTGTATCCACTATGCATAAAAAATCCTGTGTGTAAATATTGGGATCCCAATATCTAAAACAGCACCTGAGACTTGCTTTGCTGAAGGCCTGATGATGACCTGTTAACAGGTCGAAACATGTAGCCTATATGCCCTCTTTTCAATTTTAAAAAAAAACATTATTAACATTTTTAGTTTCTTAATAAACACCTGTGATACATATTTATCGCTTTCTACGATCCCAATTTTTTCCTTCAAATCCCTTTTTAAAAGTGGAGGTGTCTTGTATCTGAGGGCGTCTTGAATTCGTAATGTCACGGTGAATTTCTTGTACGTTGTAAGTTTGCGAGAGTTCATAGCCCTTTCCCTTCTCACCCTGCTGATGAAGCATGGTACACACTGACAATTGCAGTACAAATAAGCTAAATTCACATGGAGTTTAATTCTCAGTTCTGATGCTTTATGGAACATATAGGATAACAAGGTTCTGACACAATATAGAGGGTTTTCCTGTCGGCTTGTAGCGCGTTTTGATTATTCACTGTCGTCAGACTCATGAGTAAGTTTACAATTGTAATGGCGGCGGAAAGGATTATAGTACATCAGCTGTATCCGTGCGCCAACATAATCCGTGCACATGGTAAGTTAGGGCCTTGTCATACTGACAGTAAATATTATTCAAGGCATTAATTCATCACTCTGGATTCGAACCGTAAGGGAAGACGTATTACAAGCTTAAATTTTCTGTACACACAGGATGATCGTAAATTTGTTACTTTGATCGTTGTATGGATTATGCAATATGCGTATCTTCTTTACAAGAATTGTGTAATATAGACACACTATGGAATAACTGTTTGTCTATTTGTCCATCCGTCTGTACTCAAGCTTTATCTCCGAAAGCACTCAACAGACCCGGATTCAATTCTCTATCCGCAGCCCAGTCCAGTGCCACAAGCGTGAACAAACCGATCCAGTTTAATCCCTTATTTGCATAGAAAACTTAATTTTTCTTTTCGAAGAAAAGATCATTCGACAAACAACTGAAAATGGCAAAACCAAATCACAGTTTTACGTGAAACTCTTTTCAGTACGATCAGTATTGAACAAAGTACAAGTCAAAAATGTTCTACATGGACACTGTGATATTAAGACCATGATATAAGCAACAAAAAATTTGTATCAGTAATAAAGGAACATTAAGAAGAACAAGTTATTTTGCAGGTCCCTAAATCTAGCAGTGAATACACTTGTAAATATTTTAGCTTCTGGTGTATATAATTTCAATATTTTAACTTTATACCACAAAATTGTACAAAAAAGGGTTAAAAGATATGGCGGATCTTATATTGTTCATAATTATACAGAACTGTGTAGGCAGCGGCAGGACATCTTCAACAGTCAGCCCAGATATAACAGGGTTGTCTGCCTGCTTCTTTGATTGCCTAGTTGACTCATCGGTTACTTGTCTGGTTGGATGGCTGGTCACATTTTGCCCATTCCGTTATTTTCGAATATGAGACCACATAAAAGACGGTCTGTTATGTGATCGGACAGTTCAAATAGAGGGAAGGATAGAGGGGATATAGAAAAGGAAATGGTTTGAACGGGAAGGTTACATTTCCGACATATGTCACAGAAATATAATAGTGGCCTTCTTGAAAGTCAGAATACAGCAATATAGACCGGAGGTCAGAAATATCATTTACTTATACCAGTACGTCACGAGCATCTGAAGTCCGTAATAGCTGTATATCTGTGATTAACCACGACAACTAACTAGGTAAATAATCAATTTTACCATGTGCGGTATGTTTGAGAATCTTATGGTTATTCATCTAGTCAAGATAATTCTGCGCTGCTAGACGTAAGGTTCATCTTCTTATTAAACAGGAAGTTTTGAGCACAAATCTCAAGGCCTATTTCTATTGTCTAAACTTCTAATCCTAAAATGTGTTGACATTACTGATTCTATCATTACTGACACGGAACTGAGGAAATAATTACTTAAGTACGGGCTCTACATGCGTTATTTTTGTGTAAATACAAAATTTCGCAATGTCGCCATATCTACAGATGTTCACGTAAAAAAGAAATTCGGTCACAGTATAATTTATATAGCGTGATTGCAAATTAACTACAAAGTGTTAAATAGCTGTATCTCATAAACTGAACGCTATACTGCTACAATTCTTGCAAAGTTTCAAAGCCAATTACTGTCCAATTACAACATAAGCCCCAGCAATCTGCACACACTTCCGCAATATGGAAGACACACAGACTCAATAACTTTCCGTTAGAAGTCAGGAAGAAGAGCGGCAAAAAACATTTCGAATTTCTTGTTCCAGTTCATCAAGTGCACTTGGATTTGATCGTACGACATCCTACTTTGGACCACCCACCAGATGTTATGAAAATGGATTTAGAAGAGGAAGGATAACTTTCAAATACTGAGGAGTTTATGCAACTAAGATATAATGAACATAATCCAAGATACATTATATTCTTAATAATTACATAGGGGACCGCGGTAGCACAGTGGTTAAGGTGCTGTGCTACAAATCGGAAGGTCGCTGGTTCCATCCCAGCTGGTGTTATTGGAATTTTTCATTGACATAATCCTTCCGATCGCACTATGGCCCTGGGGTCGACTCAGCTTCTAACAGAAATGAGTACCAGAAGCATTTCCTGGGGGTAAAGGAGGCCGGTGCGTAAGGCTGACAACCTTACCACCATCCTATACCTTTGTCATGAAATCTGGGAACCGTGACTTCCAGGAACCCTCTGGGCCACTCCAGGCCTGTAACGGGACTGCTTTACCTTAATAATTACATAATCAGAGATAGGGGAGTATTATTCATTTTTGGGAGACAGAAAATGTGAATTCAAAATTCGGTTTTAATGAGTGAATTAGGAAAAAATGTAAGTTGTCCAAACTAATTTAAGGGGAGATGTAACTAGTGTTCGCTGTAATTGTAAATTATATTTTAGGGTTGACTGTGTTCTGGTGTCCAGTAAGATAGTGACAGCAAACCTGATATCTCCTCATGTTTGCACATATCGTAAACAAATTCACGAGTTACACCATTCTGTTTTATGAACCAACACGAAAGAAGTTTTATTGCTAATGTAAAATTTAAAGCTCGATACAGTTCAGACTCAGGGCGCTTTAGTGCAACTAACGTACCCTTAAATTTCGTATAGCGATCACAGGGAACTGAAAAAGATACTTCCAGCCATGTTACTCACACACAAATACTCACTCTCTCTCTCTCTCTCACAAACACACACACGCGCGCGCGCGCAAATGATATTCCTTGTCATACCACCAATTGTACGTAGAAAATACGCATAGGCCGTCATCCCCACAAATATTACATAATGAAAAGTTTCTTGTTTCCTAAGGTTTATTACTTTGCACCAATTTAGTAATCTGAAAGGAAGTTATGCTACTGTCGCGCCAAAGGGAGAAGTTGGCTAAGACAGCCACGTGTCGTTATTGTAGAAGAATGTGGCTTTACAGAGTTACGGTGCTGTTGTTATAACACATACTGTGCCTGTTTTACTGTTCGGCACACGGATAAATCTCAATAGTCTGCAGTGATACGCTGATCATAAGAGAGTTAAGCGAATTTGGAAATTAAGTATGCACGAAGTGTTGGTAACTGAAACATTGCTTACTAAAGGAATAAAATAATCTCTCTTGGTACAACATGAAGAAGGTGAGTTATATTATTTTATTGTACACGCAGCAACAAAAGAAGGAAGAAAACGTATCGCAGAGCCAGTAAAATATTTTCCTTCCTTCAGCAGACTTTTTGCTTCCATCTTTTATTTTAGAATGCTTACGAATTGAAATATATTCCTACATAAATCATATGTCCTACTTGAGTCGGCAGTTTGCGGTTTTATGTTCTTGTTGAAGTAAAATATACCGGTCCGTAACATTTTATAAGCAGCGGCTAGATAATACACATTTCATATGGTGGTCACTGAAGTGTAATTCATTCCTTTTCAATGTTACTATCAAAAAATTAAATTTTCCCATGTAAATATTCTCAATTACTGACGAAAATAATCGACTTTAATATCACATTGGATATGGTGGTGGCGAGTGTCGTATTGTAAAGGTGTGGCTATTACAGAAAAGCGTTACCAAAGGGATCGAAAACATAACGCTCGTTGACCTTTAAAGGCCGAGTGAAGGACTGTGAAGTCTTGGGAAAAGAGATACATTCTATTTTCTAAAGCAGACAAAAAGCAGTCCTCTGTCAGAAGGTCTCCAGGCTTCACCCACTTGCCCTTGCGATAGGAGTTTCATAAAAATGAATAATATGGTGCTTGAAATAAAGACAGCAGGTCTTTTGGTTGCCTCGCTAATACTAAAATGCGTAACTTGGAAATAGACTGGCGACCTTTAAAGGAAGGGAGTTAAATGTGGTGAATGTAATTCGGGAAGTCGTCATGAGAAGAGTGCAGTAGCAACATGGAAGATAGGAACCACATAAGAGTATTCTTGAAGACAGCACAAAAGCAAGGTAACCTGTGTTGATATCACTGGTATCTCAACTGCACATCAAAGCAGCAGTATGTTTGTTGTATGTTTGTTCAACTGTATCAAAATATTGGTCCATTTCCCTTGTGGCTGACAGCGTAGCATGAGGGATCTCGATTTGGTCCAGCATAGAGAATGAACGTTGACGTAGCTACATCTGATCCTTGTAAATAAAATCCATGATCCATCCGTGTAGATGATCGAACTAATACACTAAAATTTACATGGTTACAACAGAGCTTTCACTTTCTGTCCGCTGTTTATCACAGCTGAATCCCTGTTAAATTATCAAAAAAAAAAAATCGGATGTAAATGTAGTGACTATTTGACACACTACATGCTATCATCCGAGCAATATTACTGTTAAATGATGTCAGAAAATTGTTAAACTTAAACGTATATGAAGATAACATTAATATTTTGTTGCTGGAAAATTAACACGGGTTAAAGAATATCCGTAGTACGAAGCTCACACGTTTTCTTGGTTACTTAATATTTTGAACTGTAATTGTTTAAGTCAAGGTGTCCGTGCGGTCCAAGGCGTAGGCCGCTTAATAGCTTCGATCACGGGTTCAAATCCCGCTGAGGGCATAGATTTTCGTCTCTTGTGTTTGCTGTGTGTCGTATAGGTAGTGACCTCTGCGACGAGCTGGTCACTCGTTCAGAGCAGTCTTACCGGATATGTGTGTCTGTGTGCGATCTATGAACCTGACAGACGTTGTTGTGCCACAGAAAAGAAAATTTGTATAAGTGAACCAACAGACAGAAGACACTAACACGCGAGTTAAAATTTGATGATGTATACCATTCAAGTCTTCTGGGCTCTCACGTTGAGTAGCATGGTTAAAGAATATCGACACTACGCAGTAATGTGCCACGCTTATCTGCAACGTATGAGCAGTATCTGAGGACTGCCCATACCTTGAAGATAAGGACGGCAATGTCCTTCCTAACGCCGAGATTCAATAACCCTCTTACTATGCGCAACATTAACATTTTCGAATTGACGAACATAAATTACAAAAGTCAGTTAAAAATGTACGCAATAAACAGTGAAGGACTAGAACAGAGGTTTAACTCGTGAAAGTAAAAAAAGTCGAGTCTCTTACCAATATCAGTAGACGTCATTCAGAACTTATGGTCGACGGAAAATTTAAAGGTTTAATTCAAACGAGGATTATACAGTGGAACAGAATTACGTGCTAAATTAACAGCATGAAAACTGTAAAGGTAGCAACTGTATCAGACACCTTCCAAGAACCGTGGAAGTATGTAAGCATTAATTTACATTTCCACAAAATTTTCACTCTGCAAAAACAGCAATAACATGAGAGTGGTATTGTGAAATAATTACATCTAGAACCTACAGACCAATTCCATAATTAAAACTCAATAAACATATTTTCTTTAAAGACCAGGTGTATTGTTTCCCCTTTAAATACAAAGCTGGTGACTAACGCTTAAACAAATATGTGAAGTTTGTGTTCTAAACATTAACTGTCTTTAAGATCTAAACCCCAGAAATGAAACCAGGAAAAGCTGAGTTTTTCGCTTCTTCTCTAAAAAACGTACGGTGCGTTTTTTAATCATGCTCATTGCTACAGAAACTGTAATGTTGCGACAGTATCAACGCGGCCAGAGCTGCCACCGCAATGTGACGCATATAAAGTACAGTTTTATATCGTTTAACTTAGTTTTATTTCACTGCTTACTGAATCACGCACTCATGCAAATGACAACAGCTAGTGAAAAAAGGAAAGCCTTAACTGCCATAGTTAATGACAGACCGAAAACGTTAATTGTTGTGGCTTTACGAAAGTATCATTTTTGAATTTAAAAAGTGTAATAAAAGATTTTATTAGGCCTGCGCTGGCAAATTACATCCTCCTCACTTCAAGTTTAAACAGATTGTTTTTAAAAGCAAGTAAATAATTTTTTCCCCTTTGAATCTCTTCGACGCCGTGCATGTTTCGTTCAGAGGGACTGACACCTCCATTTCAGGTATACTCTCGATTTAAGAAGATCAGCAGTTAAAGAGAAATGTCCCTTCGATATTTAAATCAACTGGTTGTTTTAGGGAAACCGGAGGAATGGAGACCAATGGGGAGACCTAGGCGTAGATGGGTGGATAATATTAGGATGGATCTCCAGGAGGTGAGATGTGGGTATATGGACTGGATTGGGCTGGCCCAGGATACAGACAAGTGGCGGACGCTTGTGAGTGCGGCAATGAACTTTCGGGCTAGTTGCAAACCAGTTAGCTTCTCAAGAAGGACTCTGCACAATGGAGTAAGTAAGTAAGGTTTTTTGATGTGTATTGGACCGTGTATCATCTTGATAACTGAAGAATAATATCTAACTAGATACCACTTATTACTTTATTATGCTTATGTAAGACTCAACATGTTTCGAGCATTATTATGCCTTTCATCAGGAGCTCGCTACGATAGCGTTGGTTACCACATAGACCGTCTGGTTCTCGAGTTGCTGCTGGTTGGAAGTTAAGTGCTGGCAGGATGGATGAGTGTCCGGACAGAAGGCTGTAACAGCAACTCGAGAACCAGGCAGCCTATGTGGTAACCAACGCTATCGTTGTGTGCTCCTGATGATGGGCATAATGGTGCCCGAAACATGCTGAGCCTAACATAAGCATAATAAAGCAACTGATTGTGTTACTGAACAAAATAAATCACAATACGGGAATTCAGGCCTGGTAAGAGAATCAAGATTTGAGGTTCTCACAGCGGTATTAATTGAGAATGAAGTCTTCTGAGACGTTACGTCATGCTGACTGGTCTACAGTTACCGATAATTCGAGGGAGCAGTGTGCTTCGATTTTCATTGTAAGGCAGTCTTGGACCCTGAAGATGAAGGCATTACACTTCTCGAAATTGTCGGTATGCAAGTTATGATGTTTCAATATCGATGAATTTGAGGATTTAGGTCTTCTGCGAAGTGACGCTGCGTCGCCTGGATCTTCAATCCTCGACGATGAAGGCGACGCTTTCCTTCCTACCGTCGCGAACCATTTCCGCGGAGACGTAGCATCAGATCTCAGAAGATCAGGATCTCCGTCCATAACAATTCGCCAGTCGACAAGAACTGATAATTTTTAAATAGCTTCACAGAGAGGGATTAGAAGATGGTACAGCTCTTCTTCAGCTTACACATTCCATGAGGCCTGTGTGAGGAACAGAGACCGACTTATGGAGTACACTAAACCTACCTACTCTTTAAAACTCTGTACAAAACGGACGTTGGAAGTTATCACCCGGCTTCAACCAATTTACCTCTTTCAGTACGTGCTGAAATTGACAGATCCTAAATCAATGTCCACTGGACAGGAAAAATGGAATAACTGCTTGCGCTGAAAATTGAAATCCGGTCGTCTATTTGTGGCTGAAAAATTCCGGACTTTACTTTAAAGCAAGAAGGAAATTCCCGCTAGCAGATATCACGTGTTATAAATGTTAAATTATGTTAAGCAACAAGAATAGTGCCAAGTGTACAGGTTATTTAGTGTTGTATAGCTCATGGTAAAATGGATAACGGTTGATACGATCTGCGGATAAGATGCACAGAGAAGAAATATGTAAAAAATGTGTTAAAACCAACTGAAAATCGTCCAAGGATAAAGGACGAGAGAAAGAAAGAGCGACGGATCTTAAGAAGATGGTTTGTGACGAAAGCAGGCAGATGCAACTAGCGAAGACCCTAACAGATATTGGCAACAACAGTGACGAATATTCAGACTGATGTTTTGCTGACCGTGCATCTTAGTATAATCTTAGTAATTAACCAACTTGTTGCACAAAATCTTATTCTATAACAAGTTTATTAAACGCCTCTACATGTTTCGAGCACTATTGTGCTTATCATCAGGAGGTCAAAATTGTATATACAGCATCTGGTATCATCACACTCTGTAGGTGGCTGTCCGGTGCACCGGACAGCCACCTACAGAACCACTCACTTGTTTCAGTGTGAGGATGCCAGATGCTGTATATACAATTTTGACCTCCTGATGATAAGCACATAGTGCTCGAAACATGTAGAGGCGTTTAATAAACTTATTATAAAATAAGATTTTGTGCATCAAGTTGGTTAATTACTAAGAATATTCAGACTGTAGGCCCTATTACCACAGAATTGACTCTGGTTTTTTATTTGTAATTACACGATGTGACAAAAAAAAAAACAAACCTACATATTTCAAGAGATATTAATGGAGGTCTCCATATTTTTCATAATTATTTTTATGCAATAAAACGTTGATAAAGATGACTAAATTTGTTTGAAATTTCATGGAAAGTGATGCCACTTGGATTGATACGAACCTAACCTAACCTTCCCAACAAATTTGGAGTAGACGTGCGTACTGAATTTAATGCAAATCTGTATTATGAGGGCGCACGTGTATAATATCTGCAATATGCTTTCTTTCTATTCACTTCGTGAAAACAAAGCGTATCTCAGATTAAATGTGATAGTGGATTTTAATATTCTACATGGAGAGAACCAATGCGCATGTGTTGGAGTCGAACGACAGCAATGCGGAGTTGAAGCTTTTCATCAAACTTATACCGCATAGAAAATAGGATGGAAAACAAAGGGAATCAGTACTGGAATAGGCCTAATCTAAGCTGATTCGGATTAAAACTGCGGAAAAATATGGACAGGTCCACCTTTGTATAGAATGAATCATGTGCGCTCTGAAACCCCAAATAACTACAGAAGGAAGCTGTTGGAAATACTTGTGCCTTGCTCTATGATAATACTGGTGGTCGGTCGGTTTATCGCGTAACAAGCATTACCCATCGCTCCACCGCTGTTAGAGGCTGATCCTTTGGTTCTACAGCTCTCAGACCGCAGATAAACCTTACGTTCTTTATTCCCAAATATCATATAAAGGTGAGGTTTGAAAGAAAATGAGTTCACCGTCATAAACACTCAGAAGGTGGACCGTATTGTGCTCCATGTAAGTTATACAACAACCGCCTTCAAAAAGAAACTTCACCTACTTCGTAACGTTTCCAAGCCTCCGTTTCATGGCACAAGGAGTCTCCATGAAACGACGGTCCTCGAACCTTTGACGGGCCGCGACTTAATTCCGATCCACTCCAAAATAAGTATTGTTCGGGTGATAAAATCAAGAAGAATGAGATGGACAGGGCATGTGGCATGTGTGGGAGACAGGAGAGGCGTATACAGGGTTTTGCTGGGGAGACCTGAGGGAACGGGACCAATTGGAAGACCCAGGTGTAGATGGGAGGATAATATTAAAACGCATTACAAGAAGTTTAGTGGGAAGATATGACTGGATTGATCTGGTTCAGGATATGGAGAGGTAGTGGGCTCTTGTTCATGCTGTAATAAACCTTCGGGTTCCTTAAAATGCGGAGAATTTCTTGACTAGCTGAGGACCTGTTTGCTTCTCATGACGGACTCTACTCCATGTAGTTAGTTAGTTGTGTTAGTCGCGCAGCAGAGTCCTGACTGATAGTCGCTCAGCTAAACAAAAATGTTTCTAGCTTTTTATAAAAACAGAAATTTTATGTCCTTCTCGCAGCAAGTCGCCACTGGTTCTCCTTCCTTACGCAACTGCACCCAGTCGATATCCTCACGCTATATTTAAAACTCCACCACATTTTAGTCCCGATGTAACTTTCGACAGGTCTCTTCTTTCAACAGCTTCCAGTAATATGTTTTATACGTCCCATTTCGCCTTCCATAATTTTATAACCACAACGATATTCGGGAGCGAAGCACTTGCTATTTCCTCACGCAAATATGTTTACAGTCTCGTGTTTATTTCTTCCTCTGGGGACCACATTTTTCCCAAAACCTTTCTGTCATAACTTTCCGTATCTGTTCTACCCTCCAGGTGAGGGATATAATTTCCTACCCAGACAAACAAATGTTACTTCCCAGAGTAGGACATCCAATTGTGACGTATAGATAAACAAATGAACAAACATGACTGACTGTCAGTTACAATTGTATTTCGACAATACTTTTACTGTACAAAGTGCAAAGATGTTTCGAATTATATGTAACTACCATCAAGCACAGGTGAAAACTACGAGATAAAAGCACTTACCTACGGTATTTAATATTTTTACCCTGGGTATGATGGCCTACAAATAACCCAAAACATGCTGCACCTTCAACAACAAAAGTATTGTTGAAATACAGTTGTGATTGATGGCCATTTTTATTCATAGATTAAAAAACTAATACAATTACTGCAAGTGTTTATTGCTCTTAAGTTTTCATATGCATGAAACTCAAGATACGATATTTCATGAAGCTTTAAACCAGAGTTCGCGTACACTGTTTCCTCAACTTATATTTACAAGTACAAGCCGCTTCACAACTTCAATATGAACTACCATTCAGTTCCATAACAGTGTGTTAATATTCACGGGCGTCCCAAGTAATTTTTACTACCGAATCTATATTCCACACTTGCCATTCGTAGTGTTTAACTTCTCTGCTATTCAGGGTTGTTAACTTCTGTTCTGTACCATTCCTATTTTACATCTCCCTCTTCATATTTCTCTTTCTTTCTTAGCGATTCTTGGCTCGTTTTAATTCTCTTGCTTTTCTTCTACACAACGTCGCTTCTCTGGTGTCCGTTTACCTTCCTTCTTCCTGCGTCTTGGTAAAACTGCTACACATTGCACCTCGGGAAGGCTCCCATTTGCGTCGTATTTGGAATAACTTTAGCCATGATGAAGGTACAAGGTTTCCGCCCTCCTTTAAACTCAAGGCTTAACTATTCACAGCGTGAGCGGTCCATTTTTCTGCAGTGAAAATTTATTATAAAGAGAAATGGAGGAAATAAAGACTGAGGCAATGTACAGTCTTCCCGGAAAGTTGTAAGAGAACACCTGTCTCACCCTCCAGGCGTAGATGATGATGTCCAATTACAGAAGAATTAGGTTCATGCACTGTTGAACGCAAGGAGGCTACACACGTCCTTGCTTTAATGAAGCAACGCTACGTGAGACCTTCAGGCATGCTCGAAGCGTTGCTCCACATCAGCTTAGGCAAGGTCGTGGCTGGCGGTGAGGGGAAAGTTACGTGCTAAGCTCACCTTACGTCTGGGGAAATAACAGCCGGTGGCCGCTGGACATCAGGAACAGAAGCCTTGACTGGACCTAGTGGTGAAGAGGATCAGAGAGTTGTGAGGTTGAATATTTAGATCTAAGAAAGAGGAGGTAAGGAGGATGGCCACCATTACATGACGAAGAGATCCGTAACTATTACTTTATGACAAATTCCTCTTATAGCGTAGAGATACGAAAGGCTGAGCATACAGCAAACACAGATGAAACTTTTAATTAGAAAGCCCCAGGATTTACAGCCAACTGGAATACACCTATGCGTACTTGCAAGGGAAACATCTGAATATATCCCGTGAAAATCGATTGTGGGGCTGAATTACAGACCAAGTGGATGAAGACGACTTGGAAGACCTTTGAAGAGATCATTAGAAGAGGTCGAAACAGGCCTATTAAGGCCTAACTCCTGACGGGTGATGATGGTATGTTATCACAGTTGCTCTATTAAGACAGAATATTCGTATAGTAAAACCAACAAGATGCACTGATTTCTCAAATTTATTTTTGGAATGAAATTCTACATGTTTCGGACAGTTCCTCTGTCCACCATCAGGAGTTTTTCACTGTACAAACAGCAATGATATATATCATACTGGTTTGTTGAC
>Ga0131853_10018591_pt1 | contig 12649 bp, 6 predicted proteins | sample TergutLab28metaG_FD_92764 | JGI IMG/M metagenome (GOLD analysis project Ga0131853, IMG submission 92764) | Labiotermes labralis P1 segment gut microbial communities from Petit-Saut dam, French Guiana - Lab288 P1 (version 2) (version 2) | ecosystem: Host-associated > Arthropoda: Insects >...
GCTGACCACGTGACACCCCTCTATCCGCAAAAGTTGGCACTAACTTCGCCGACCGGCGGCGGCCGCTCTGTCGGTATAGTTCGCGTGCGGACTAAGGCCACGGAGTTTAGTTTAGTTTTAGAATGTTTTACCTGACAGGGTTTGTACAATAACGACCATGTTCAGGCTGGTTCTGAGATCCAATAACAATCCAGCGGGTTCCATAGGCTACCTTTTCGGGAATAGATTGGCTAGAGCGTGGAGCTGAGTACTTACTGCTACACAGAATTCATGTGTATTAAATTTATAGTCTTGTTTGCTTTCGTAGGGGTAGACAAGGTCTATAGCATCTTGGTGCCGTTTACGTAGCCTACATTTCAAATTTCAAGCCATTTGACTGATTTCAACAAAACTTAGTATGAAGGTTAATCCTTTGGAGGCCACCATAATGCTGCAGTTTTCACATTCCTATAATCAGTAACAAAACATGGCGATCACGCGTACTTGTGAAGTGAGTGTGATGGCGTCATGTAATTCAGAGTGTGAAATTATGCAGTTAAAAAAGATACGGTAAATACACGAGTTTTGGTAGAGCGCTATTTTTTGTAGAGCGTAAAAAATGTAGGTTCCCTGACAATAATTAGTTTCAGTGGCTATAAAAATGCATCACTGCGATTAAATACTGAAATTGGTTACGGAGATGCACAATTCATGTCGCACGAACGTTATTTAAAATCTGTGTTAAATAGGCAGTTGTTCACAGAAGTAAAGCAGCAATTGCGATACTAGTAGCTACGTAGAGCTAGAAAACCGTGCTTTTGAGATAATCTCATAAATGCTTGCTACATGTCTCAGCAATGCAGACTGAATTTGTAGCCACCCACCTTTGTTTCAGACGTGTACCATGGACGTTTGTTAAGGGGGAAGCGGTCGGAGCCTGAAGCTGAACAATCACTAATTAATACCAGCCTGATAGTGATTAGCACTTTTCCTTCAATTCTGCATTCATTTTATGGCGTGCTGCTTGCTATTTACTGCAGTAGCATAACATTCCTACACATGTCTAGGCACTGCTGTGTTCGTACCCAAAGTTAGAGGTGTGGAGTAATTACTGAAAGGAAAGAGCCGAGTTAGTCTGGCTGTAACGGTGACTGAAATGTCAGTGTCTGCAGCTGACATGCCTTTGATGATTAAATTTACTCTTCTTTATTCGCCTTCCTCTTACACTCTCAATCACTTCCAGAAATCTTTTGAGTCTGTAAAGAGAATGAGAGAGATAAAATACAGTATAACGTCATCAACACCTGTCGCAATGTTGCTCTGGATGAGAAAATAAAATGCCCCCCCCCCCCCTTGAACGTGACATTCTGAAACGCACATCAGCTGTACAACCCCCACTTTATATGAAAGGCTGTATGTCTCTTCGGCTTTATTAGAGTGTGATAGTTCTGTCTTCTTTCTTCTTGTAAGGACGCCATCTTGCAGTTTTTAACAGCTAACGCACATTAATCTTCAGTGTAAGGAAATTCAAGTAGAATATGAATCATTCGGTCAGTGTTGTATATTCGTGTCGCCTTCACAAGCAACCCTCCTCTAAACCCACTCCTAATTTATGAGACCTTATAGTTACCTCTTCCATTTGTCTAAGATTCGTGTTAGTGTTATCCTGTCATCTATACGCGTCTCTCAAATGGTCAGTCACTTTCTCACAATTATTTCCAATCAGCAATATGCAGGCATACGTTATTTCGCCGTACATGCTGTATCTCATTCCCATCTCGTACGCATTCCTGTTTTACCTCAACAACGCTAGATAAAGAACAAAGGTTATTACGATGCCTTTCCATTGCATTCAAAAGATAAGTAGTCAGCGCTCCGTTTTGAAGACTTGTACACTTGCTAGGAGTAAGGAATCACTTCGACTTCAAGCAAGACACAATAGTTATGAAACCCTGTGTACACATTTCGCTCTGGCGATAGTGTGAGGTTTAATTTTGCAATTAATTATGTATATAATTTCATAACACGTTTCAAAGGGAAATATTACAATATTTGCAGCAAACAAGTATTCCATGTGTATGAGACATTTTGTAAAATGCCACAACCATGGTTATCACGTGAGCGGACATGTTGCCATTACTGCTCTGCATTCTGGAGGCCTCGGGCTCGAAATTGCTCGGATATCAGCTAATCTGTCTGTTATCGCGGTTTTTCCCGCTTCCTCCAAAGTCTTTTTTTGTTGTTGTTGTAATTTAAGTAGACGGCAACACATTTTTCAGCGTCATCCTAGAGTCTTTATTCTTCCTTTCGACGTCGTATAACCAATACAGCCGTACCATTTAATTAAACGGAACTACAATATACCTGCTCGATTCCCGATATTGTCGTTGGAATTTTTCTTTGAATTAATCCTTCCGGCTGCACTATGGCCCTGGTGTCGACTCAGCATCTAACAGAAATGAGTACCAGGAATATTTCCTGGGGGTAAAGGCGGCCGATGCGTAGGGCTGACAACCTTACCACTTTCATGTGCCGATTGTCTTGAAATCTGGGAGCCTCAAACTCGTGGAACCCTTAGGGCTATTCGAGGCTTGCAATGAGATTGCTTAACCTTTACAATATACCTGCTCGTCGTCAGCGTGAAGTGACTTTATGGAACCTATGGATTTCGTGTTTAAACATATTAAACAGCGTATTTTCCTCTCTTCTTTTTGGTTTCTTCCACACTTCAGGATAATTGTTTATAGCCCGCTTATTTCAGTTTCATGAAGGTTGGCCTAGTTTTCTAAGGTGAGACAAGTATCCTGTATATTTGAACTCTTGATTTCGGAATCGTATGTACAAAACTATGATTTTAAGGTAAGGCATCCCAGCTGGTGTTAACAGCTCACAAGTATTTGCGTTAAAACCGTCACACACAACTCTAGTTGCCGTGAATATTGATAAAATTAGTATTGTGTGTGATTGTTTTATTACACATACTTGTACTGACTTATGGCTAACAGACAGCTGCAGGCTCTTGGATAAATATTTGTCACACAGCATGATTTGATTTATATCATAAATTGTATTTTGTGGAACTCAGAATGTTTAGTTTCTAAAAATTAAATTTAAAAGGACTTTTTTATAGTTGGTAAATAACAAATTTTCAGACGTTGACATTTATTTTTCTATGTGTAACCGTACTGGTCTACGTACATACGTTCGTGTGTGCAATACCTGACATTGTCATCATGAAATTTTTAAGGTATGAGAGTTCAGGTCTGGTCGTACGAACCCAGAATATTTCTGGTATGACCGTCGTTCCTGTAGTCGTAAAAAATCTCTTCTTTTTCCGTTGGCTAAAGAATGCTAATTTTGAAAAAAGATTTCTTCCTCTTTTTAAAAATATTCATGATGTCTTCAGATGCTCTTTATATGTATGTAACGTTACGAAGAAGGCTTAACAGTTAGCAATTTATTTCGGGTTTCCTTTCTTTGTAACGCTTAAATAGCCACTACTGAATACCACTCTTTATAACAGAGGCATGACAGTTGCTAAAATCATGTACGATTATTTTTCTTAAGACCATATTCTACTAAATATTTATGACGAGCAGTCTCTTATTCAGCTGTTCGTAACTATAATTGTGAGTCTTTATTTTGTGTGATTATGTAATCGTTCGTATTTCGTTATCACCGAAGGATTAGATTTTGTATCATATGTAACGTAGGTAGATATGATAGGAGAAAGCATTTTGTAATCTAATATTTTATTTTTATGTTTATTATAGGTCATAAATGAGTGACAGAACTTGTACATGGGAAATGTATTTGTTCAATATTTCATAAATCAATTACCTTACTTAAAACATTAATCTACACAAGAGGACAGCACTGGGCAGATGTTATCAACAGACTTAACTCTTTCACAGCTGTAAAGGTAAAACAGTCCCATTAGAGGCCCGAAGTGCCTAGAGGTTTCCAGGAAGTTAGGGTTCCCTGATTATGTGACAGTGGCCCAGAATCGTGGTAAGGTTGTCACCGGCCGCTTTTACCCCCAGGAAATACTCCTAGTACTCATTTCTGTTAGAGGCGTAGTCGAATCCAGGGCCATAGTGGATCGGAAGGATTATGTCAATGAAAAATTCCAATGACACAATTTGGAATCGAGCCGGCGACCTTCCGATTTGTAGCACAGCGCTTTAACTACTGTGCTACCGCGGTCCCCCTGTGACAGCTGTATCGCATTCATTAATCTATGCTCTCTTAGCACGTGATCAGAATTTTGACATATTAGAAACATTCTTCCGAGGAATATACATGATGTAAGGTCTGTTAAGAAATATTCGAAGTGCTAGTTTTATTGGACTGATATGGAACACCAAAAAATAAATTATTGTAATATAAATATAATATTAAGATGCGAAAAATTAATAATGAGAAGGTGCTTTTTTAAACAATTCTTCAAATGTTGCGCAGTTGTGGTGTACAAATCAAGGAGGATGAGAGGGATGGGCATGTAGCACGAATGGAGCAACTAAGAAGTGTATTAGATTTCTAATTTTTAAAGGAAAAAAATCGCTTGGAAGAACTAGGTGTATATGGAAGGATAATAACAAATTTTATATTAAGAATATGATATAAGGATATTGACCGGTTTTTGTGAATCAGTTTATTTTTCCGTAGCGGGATGTTATGAATAACGTTATGATCTTGAGGTTGCATAAATGTCGAGCGGTCTCGACTGACTTGTTAGTTTACTGGCCTACTTCATTAGAAGGGCTTTGATCCATGGAGTCACTTACTGATTTGTCTCTTTTTTAATTATTTGCTCGGTTTTATATAGAATTGTAGAGCTGTTAAACATATGAAAAATTAACCCTTTAAAGACGAAGCGCAGCCTGCTTTATTTAAAGACCCAGTCCGTACTGTTGCTGTAAACACTTTTCATCTCGGTTATAAAAACCAATCAGTTTATGCTGTAAGTGGCACAAGTCGCTGTTTGTTCTCAGATAAACACAAAACACATAAATACAGTGTGGGCAGAGCGTACTGTTGTTGAAATGTTAACACATTGTGGACGGGTGACGCTGATTTGCATCTATACATTACAACTGTGCAAGAGGGATGACGCACATATGCTTTTTTAACACGCGCTTGGTTTCCATGCACTATACACTGCCTTAGTGCCACTCCACAAGGGGGAATGTTTCCAGAGGTATCACATCCTTCAGCGCTACTTATATAGTATTTCCTGAAAATTTCAGTTCACAAAAATAGATAGCGAATTTGTTATAAATTTTTAAAGAAACACAGTACAAAAGTTGATTTAAACCCCGGGAACGGGCATTTTAACAATTTAAAGCCCCGTCCTCAATGTTTTAAACTGTTGGTGCATCACATAATCAGTAGGCTTTAAAAAGTTAAGACCAGATTTAATTAGTAGACATTTTCTTTTATGTGCTGTAATAGTGATAACAGTGATATTTTACATTAACCCTTTACAGACGAAGCGCAGACCGCTCTAGTTGTAGGCCCAGTCCGTACCGCGCTGTAAACACTTTTCATCTCGGTTACAAAAACCAATCAGTTTATGCTGTAAGTGACACAAGTCACTGTTTGTTCTCAGATAAATACAAAACACATAAATACAGTGTGGGCAGAGCGTACAGTTGTTGAATGATAAACCTGGTGGTGCATCACTTAAACAGTAGGCTTTACAAGGTTAACGGGAAGAAAACAGAAAAATTTAAAATATTTCTGAAGCAACTGTACGGTGGGATCATAGACCGGAGTTTAAAAGGAAGCCATACTAATTAGATGGAAAACTTAAAAACCTTACAAGAACGGTGAAGAAAACTAAACCTTTTGTAGAGAGCAGAGAACAGATTAGACTGTCCTAATATTCAAAAAATTATCTTACAACACGTCAGGTCTTTAGTGTTAAATATCATGAAATCTTGAAATGAATAGACTCAAGAATAGACAGGATAGGCAATTTACGTGTAAATAAAAATTGTGGCGCTTTCGCTTCACTATTGTTGCAACGGAAAAGCAACAGTGCGTTCTTTGCTTGTTGACCTACTTATAGCCGTCAAGAATATAAAACCATTGAGTTCTACAATGGACTCGTAAGAGTGGGTTCTGTTTGTACTGTTGTAGAGCTACAAAATATTTCGTAATGCTCACAACAATATATGGGTACTTAGATTTTCATGTAAAGTGCCTGATATTTTTGTTCGATGTTAGCTATATTTTGAGATATTTGCCCGATTTTTCTTAAAGTCGCACAGTAGAAAATTTCAAGAAAACCTCTCCGGTGGGGCCACCGCTGATACATGCGGACATACAGAAGGACGGACGGACGCATTTTACGAAGCTAATGATCGCTCTTCTCTACTTAGGTGAACGCGCTATTAAGGGGTACAAACACAGGAAAGTTTATTGTAGTCTAAGATGTATAAAATTCCCCCGAAGCAGCCATGTGTGGAAAAGTCTAGAAATATACGAGGGGTGCTGATAAGTCCTTAGCCCGACTAGGAATGAAACAAGCTACAGCGACCAAACTCGGTATTTATTCAAAATGCTCTCCATGAAGCCCAATACACTTCTTAGCCCGTTGCTCTAACTTTTGCAAGCCACTCAAAAATTATTCAGAAAGTTTTCCGTCCAACCAGGTCTCCGCGGCAGCAATGACCTCCGCGTCGGACGAAAAATGGCGACCTTTCAATTGTTTTTTCAGTCCAGGGAACAGGTGGTAGTCCGACGGGGCCAGATCCGGAGAATAGGGTGAGTGATCAAGACACTGGAAGCGCAGGTAGGCCAATCTCTTCTGGGTTGCAAGCGCCGGGTGAGCCGTGGCATTGTGGTGCAAGAACAAGGCCCCCTTGGTGACCTTCCTGCGGTGTTTTCCTTCAGAATGTCCTTCATTCGCACCAGCAGAGATGAGTAATACTCCGCGTTGATAGCTTGACCCTTTGGAAGATAATCAATGAGGATGATGCCGTCTTTATCCCAAAAAATCGAGGCGAAAAATTTTTCAGCGGATTTTTGCACTCGGATTTTTTTGGGGTGGGGGGGGCGGGTTGAGCCGCTATGCCGCCACTCCATTGATTGTTGCTTTGTCTCCGGGTCATAGTAATATAACCAGGTTTCGTCCATGGTCACCAATCGCGACAGGAAATCATTTGGATCGCGCCGAAAAATTCCAAAAGTTACTCAGACGACTGGCACTGTTGACGTTTTTGATTCGCGTTTAGGCATTTCGGGTCCCATTTCGCGGAGAGCTTCCGCATATCCAAATCTTCATGAATGATGAACCCAACCCACTCACGCGAGATGCCCAGTTGCTCAGCTATTGATTTAGCCGAAATCCGGCAATCTTCCAAGATTAGCTCGTGAATTTGATCAATAATCTCCGGGGAGGTCACTGTTTTGGGTCGTCCAGGACGAGGAGCATCACAGGTGGAAAAATCACCACGTTTAAACTGGGCCATCCAGTTTTGACGGTGGCATACGATGGTGCAAGTTCCCTTAATGTTTCTGCCAGAATTGCGTGAATTTCCTTCGGCGCCTTGCCATGCAGGAAAAAAAAAACTTGATGACAGCTCGCGTCTCCATGTTGTTGAAATCGCGCGCGTCGCCTGACAAGCTTCCTTTCAGCCTCTGTAACATGAAAAGACTTGCAATTGGGCACATGAACAGACCCTTCATTCCAACGACACTATCGATTCCGTCCCACGACATCGGGAAGTACGTCGGGCTAAGGAATTATCAGCACCCCGTCGTGTATAAAAATGCCAAGAAGAATCAAAGTAGGCTTATTAAAATTACATATTTATCAGAACTGTAGAATTGTAGGTAAATTCTTGAAGTTAAACCCACGCAACAATCAAAACACAACAAAACTCAACGTAAAGAAACAAACCGCAGAAGAATAAAAAGCGAACCGTTGTGACTTAATCTAATGCGACAAGGTCCGTCGAAAACTAAACTTCCATCGCCTAATATATTATTCATAGCATAATGGGAAACTGGCGCTTGAAGTGGAAAAATAATGACCAGTGACGTAATTATTTGTTATAATTCTTGTTCCTTTTACACTCATATTTAGATGTTCTTATAAGAATGCACATCAGCGATTACTTTGTGAACCGACGTAGTCCGGATGTCGTAATAATGGATATTTCCTAATCCGAGGAATCCCAAAATTTCGAAAATTTCAAACTTTGGACATGGAGATCGCTCCTTAAGGCGTGAAGTTTCTGCTAATTTATGAGAGTGCTTCATATCATGATGATAACGGAGAACTTTGTGACAGAAGCGATGACTAGTTTATGCGCCTTTTTAAAATGCGAAGATAATGAAATTCAGATGTGGGATAGCGCCTCAGAACGATTGTAATTACCGTATTGCCCTCTTTCTTATTCTGGTATCTATCACCCTCACATTGTAGGTGTAGAGGATTATTGTTACACCCGATCACACACAGTGACACGCATACTCGGTAGTACTCCTCTCGACGAGGTGTCGGTCCGCCACAGAGGCCGCTACCTCAAAACGCATAACAATCACGAGACAGAAACATCCATGCCTCATGGGAGATTCGAACCCGCGAGCGGCCCCACGCGGCACTGAGATCGTCGTCTAATGCACTTATTGAATTAAAATTGAAATGTCATCTTAGTCATAATTATTGTGTAGGTAATTGACTGTTGATCTTAATTACCCTTCTTCCAAATTTCGACAAGGGAGAATTTACTGTGAATTAAAAATTAACGCACTTAAAATGAAAATATGCAAAAATATCTGTTATCGTCACCATATCTATATATCTATTCCTCCGTCTCGCATGACACCACTACAACAGCGAAACGGGGTTTCAAAAAATTTCATTTCATTTCATTTGTAGTAAAATCTGGTTATACTTCGGAATTTTGGTAAATTGGAACTAAAACTTGTATCTCAACATGAGTTTCGGTGCGCATATCGAGGACAAAACACGAAACATGTTATCGTACTAAAAATATTTAATGTTATAGCATTATAATATCGTATTTAACTTACGAAATGTGACCTTATAGTCACATTTCTTAAGTTCATGTTTCCCGTAAGTGTTCAGATTTTTGAGATAATTTATAGGGAGCTAACATCTCAGAACAGAAGATTCGTCTGAGATGTTAGGCTTTGCGTTTGGGCTAATATTTCCGGACAGCGTAACGTCCCAGGAAAACTGAATCTTCAGCAGCGCCACTGTGAAAACCCTGAATATCGCACGACAGAAACTTTATGTAGTGTATTTATTTTGAAACTTCTGAAGAAATTTGTTGAATGTATTTTGTAACTTATTCTCTTAAATTTAGCCCAGTTTACTTTGCAAATCATACTAATTGTGGAATACTCACTCTAACGTAATGTCCCCCAATTACTCCATTTCCTGTAGCATTTTCAATACATTATCTCCTATGGTTGTGAAGATCCTTAGAGGGGTGTTGAAGTCCTTGTTCCTCACACGTGGTACTTGTTCGTGTCATGTCTTCCGGGTTTGCAAATTATTGTCTCTGTCATGCATAAGTCCTTTTTGGTTCTGAATAATTAAAATTGCTCGAAGCATTAATATTGTAACCATCACGTATTATTAGCTAGGGAGGAAATGAAATGCATGCTTGATGTAGGTGGAGAAGCCCTTTGTCTAACGGCCACTTTGAAGAACTAATTGGATGTGGGAGAATAAGTCTGTGAGGGATGATGCTGAAATAAATTAATGGAGACAAGAGGCAGCCGAGATTCACATATAACTTTCTCATTAGCATATATAAAGAATAGATTTCCATTAATAAAGTTTATAGCTGAAAAAATAACTCCATATTTGTCACTGATAATATCAGACCTGCGTTACGCGATGGCGCAGTTGGTTGAGGCACTGTGCTACAAGTTGGAAGGTTGCGGGTTCATTTCCCAAAGGGATCATCGGGATTTTTCATTGACTTAATCCTTCCCGGCCTACTCAGCCTCTGAAGGCAGCCGGTGTGTAGGGCTGACATCCTTGCCACTTTCATGTGCCGGCTGTGTAGAAATTCTTGGAGCCTCCACCTCCAGGATTTCTCGGGGTCTGTCCAGGCCTGTACATGGATTGCTATAATATCAGACCACCAACTGGAGATGATCCCAAGCGATTTCCAACCAGCCTGTTTCTTAATATTACACTAATAGTGGTCGTGTATATTCAGGGTTTTCTCACGAATCTTTTTATGAACCTCGCTAAATTTATCCTCCTTGTTTGGATGGATGGCCGTATTAATAACAAATAGATAAAAATATGAAAGTCCCAATGATTTGTTACTTTGTCGGTGTTTGATCCATGGTACTTTGGCACCACAAACCTTGCAGTGAAACTTTCTTTAACGAGTACTGAGATGTGTCAGATCCCAGGATGTATCTATTTTGGAAAAAGGTGTTACGGCGGTGACTGATATGTTGATGTACTTTTCTGCGGGAACAGAGAAAGAGAGCAGAATGAAGTCTACCTGGTCTTAATCGTTGAAATGTCCATAAAAATATGAGACAGTTTTACCTGCACGTTGAAGTATAAATATTTTAATGCAGTGTATCCTGCAATGTTATCCTTATTCAGACATGTAAAATAATTCAGTGACCCGCTTAGTTAACCATAATACCGCTATTGCTTTATAAACACAAGCAACTTATCGATAATTATAATTCTGACGACTGAAATTTAGACTGATGTCACTGACTTCGTGGTCTGAAACTTGTTATTGGAAATACCACTACTTTTTTGGTCATTTGAAACTTCATTATTGAATAAACATTAGAGCTGTTGGTGGAAAAAATGCCCCAAGCTTCCGAAAGTTCGGAGGCTGTAATGGAGTTCATGTGTAGACGTAATGTAGAAAACTAAGTGAAGAGTGCTACGAAAGAAAAAGAGATTACTGAGTAATTTATTTTAACTTTCAGTACACACGTTATTTTTGGGTTTATTTAGATTTCCGAGCCGGATATGACGTCTGGAAATGTAGGTTTTATTTGTACCAGTAGAAGAGTGTTCTCGGTGTATGATACTTAACATCTTTAAGTTAAGACATCCTGTAATTAACTTTTATCAGTGTAAGTATAAAATAATTTTTGTTTTAGGCCTATTTCTATGAGATTCGACAAATTATAGGCTTACACGTGATTCGTACTACTATTTAGCTTAAAAATTATGGATAATTATGTAACATCTGTCCCAAATTAGAGAAATTATATCTAGATGCACAGGTTAAACGTTTAAATATATTTGTCAACAGTACACGGAAAATTACGGTGCTTGTGATAGACATATTCAGTATAATTCCAAAATATGATTGTGTTGGGGATATTTAGAAAGCGTGGGAGAGCAGCCCAAGTCTGTAATAGCATGATAATACGTAAAAGAGAAACCGCAGTTATTACTTATATAAAGCAGTCCCGTTACAGGCCTGGAGTGGCCCAGAGGGTTCCAGGAAGTTAAGGTTCCTAGATTACATGACAACGGCACAGGTTAGTGGTAAGGTTGTCAGCCTTAAACACCGGCCGCCTTTACCCCCAGGAAATGCTCCTGGTACTCATTTCTGTTAGAGGCTGAGTCGACCCCAGGGCCATAGTGCGATCGGAAGGAATTTATGTCATTGAAAAATTCCAGTGACACCAGCTGGGATCGAGTCAGCGACCTTCCGATTTGTAGCGCAGCACCTTAACCATTGTGCTACCGCGGTTCCCCATTATTTATATATATATATAATATATGCATGGAATTGATGATTTGACGGAAGGTAATTATATATCGATACTTATCGATAAGGAAGCGACAAGAAGAATACTGCATATTTATTTGTGCGTCGTGAGTTACGTTGTGTGGACTATTGGCATAAATATTGAATAAGCGAATCTAAAATCGAACAGAAGAAAACTAAAAGCAATAAAAACATAAGTAAAATCAGCGTTTTTAAGTAATTTCCTTATTCGGGTTAAAGAAAGTTATATCGCAAGCGTTATCAGCTTGAACAAATAGAAAATATTTCGTATTGTGATACCTAAAATACATGGAATGGAGAATTCATGTTTCAGGTGTGTTTATGTGCGTGGATGTGATGTAATAAATTTAACATTTTTCTTTTTACTTGGAGTGGTTACAGTTGCTATCTTAGGTACTGTTGTTCTCTTTTCAGGTCCACTGTTATCATACATCTAAAAACCTATGTTTTAAAGAGTATACGCGCACTTCTAAAATTCAGTAGAGGTCTCCCTTGTAAATTCAGGTTACTTAGTTGGCAGTAGGTATAAAATTCACAGGCAAAATTCCTATGTTTAACATAAAGAGTTGATGTTGCTGAAACAATGTACATGATTTAATTTGGTATATTAGTCTGAGTCTTAAGGGAGTCGACTTTTATCAAGAGCTACTAAAATTATATTATATAAGACAATAATAAGACCGGTAATGTCGTATGGAGCGGAAGCATGGACGTTGACGAAGAAAGAACAAGCTCTGCTAATTTTTGAAAGGAAAATATTTAGAAGAATATATGGTCCTAAATATGAAAACGGGGAATGGAACAGTAGGACGAACCGAGAACTAGAAGAGATGAGCAAAGGAGAAAATATAGTAAAATGGATAAAAGGGCAAAGGGTAAGTTGGTTAGGTCACCTA
>Ga0131853_10018592_pt1 | contig 12648 bp, 9 predicted proteins | sample TergutLab28metaG_FD_92764 | JGI IMG/M metagenome (GOLD analysis project Ga0131853, IMG submission 92764) | Labiotermes labralis P1 segment gut microbial communities from Petit-Saut dam, French Guiana - Lab288 P1 (version 2) (version 2) | ecosystem: Host-associated > Arthropoda: Insects >...
CACATCTGTGAAGTACTTGTCTATCTGCAGCAGACACAGCCAGTGACAACTGAATTTCTTATCTATGTGACATCAGTAAGGTTGAATGTTAGACACTTGCTACCAGGCCTTCAACCTTTCACTTTGTCAGGCGATCTTAAAACTAATTTAAATTACGTATGACTCAGAGTCTAGGCCAAGAGCTATAAGCAGTTGAGCTAATTCCAAATATTCCAAACTCAAAATCAAAATATGTTACTGGCAAATGAAGCTCTTAGCAATGAGGCAGTGTGCAGCATCCAGTTTGGTCAGGGCTGTTTATAAAGTCAAAGGTCCAATGGGCACAGACAGATTACATACAGCATACAGATCCATGGGACTGTGTGTTTAGTTTACTCCTAATAAATGCTATAGGACCAACAAACATTTCTGGTCATATGTACTGGCATTTATGAGACATTTTTAAATAAATTTAAAATATCATTTTAAATGACACAAAAATAAAGGCACATAACTGTCATACTAGAGAACAGCAGCATAGCATAAATACTGTACACACATCCAGTATGTAGATAAATGTCACACCAGAGAACAAGAGCATACCACAGATTCCATATACACATTCACCCACCACATAAACAAATAACCTGAGCAGCTTTGCACATTTACATCACTATATACAACTACTGTACTGTGCAAACCCTTGCTTGAAGTCTGCAGTCATTTTTTAAGTACTGGCACCAGTTAAATCAATTGTTGAATACTTTTCATGCCACCGATGCAGGTTCTACATGGAGTTTCACTATTTGATCAAGCTGATACTCTGAGACCAGTTGTATAGTACATGAACACATGGCAGAACAATGCGAAATCTTTTTCTTTCAACTCTCTCTCACTCCCCACCCCAAAAGTAGTATCAAATAATGAAACAGCTTGTGTTCATTTTGTGTGTGGTACAGATACCTGTAAGTCTGAATTGTGTGTATATTTTAAATATCAGAGTTTTTACTTGGGCAATCTCACCTAAGAAAAATTCACTCTATGCCAAAATAGATTGACTACCTTAGCGTCAAAAGAGCTAAGTGAAAATACTACATTCATCTGATCATCCAAATAACCCAAATTCATTAGTTACCACATATTTGAAGTATTGCATACAAGATATCATGGAAGAAATCATAGGGGATGACCCAGACACTCCTAGGGAATGTGTATACAAAACATATTGAGGGAAAAATGGATACAAAGAACAGAGAAGTTTAACATCCTTTGCAGTACCTTTACAACATTAGGTACGAGAAAAATTACTAAACACACACTGTTAAGTGTAATATATTTAGACAAGCAGAACACATTTCAAATGTTCAATTTAGCTCAGAATCACATCCACAACAGGAGAGTGTTACAATGTTCAAGTGGCCCAGATTCATTACAATGAAAAAAAAATTATGACAAAGAATGAGCTGAGAGACCAATACTCAAGAAATATGAGCACAGGCATGGAACAGGAACATCATATTTGTACCAAGATTATGATGAACTGACAAATAAGGAGACCAAACATTCAACTTATGTGACGTAGGGCTCAAGTTGAATGTTTGGTTTCCTCACGTGATGTAGGACTCTGCTCGAATGAATCCACACCTCTATCATAACACAATGCACCCGACTGATTTTCTTCCATTTTCAACTTTCATACATGGTCCAATATTGACACAAAATGTGACTTTAACAAACAGAAATGAGTTCAAAAGAGAAATCTCCTCTGAGGCCCATTTATTTTAACATAATACATCCCCAGCCAACTAAAATTGGTCACTTTATACTGTTTCAATCTTAAATTACATATGAGAATAAAACATGATTTTCCAAGCAATAAATTGAGCCCCAAGAAAGGAATATTTACAAGATCATTTACTTGAACAAATAAAACCTCAAGCTGAACTTTAATAGGTCATTTTATTTTCTTCCCATTTTATACTTATTGCTATTAAAATGTGGAAGATATATATCACTAGGTGTAGACAAAACTCTGGTAAAAATCGGGAGTTACAACACTACGTCCTGGCAACAATAAGCTTCTTAACTTTATTTGTAAGAAGGAAGAATTCCTTGAACAGTGCAGGCAGTCTATTATTATACCTAATTACAAGAAAGGTTACAAGACTTTGCAGTAATGATGGAGGTTTATCATGATTTCAACTACATACACAATTTTATCCAACATTTGCATATCAAGGTTGGCAAGATATGTAGATGGAATTACTGGTAGTCGACAGTATGGAGCTGCATGTACCAAATCAACTACTTGTGCATTCTGCATACATAAGACACTGGGGGGGATTCCATTGAGCTGTACACCAGCTATTTACAAATTTCAAAAAGGCCAATGGTTCAGTTTGGAGGGAGGTTCTTTATAAAATTCTCACTTAGTGTGTTAACCCCTTGAAACCGCAAGTACTGACATTAAAAACAATGTGTTTAAACGATGCCTACACTAGAGTTTAGAGAGGCAAACAACTGTTTGATTAGAATGACCTGAAACAAGATGTTTTGAAACAGTGCTTTTCAATTTTGTGGTGGCATATCCCATTACGAGTAGAATGGTCCATCAAAACCAGAATGGTATCAGAATGAGACACAACTGCTTCTTGTCTATCTTAACTTAGTGGGGGAAAACATAACTACCATAATGGAAAACACAGAAGCTTTATTAACTGCCAGCAAGGAAGGTGAACTGGACATAAATGCTGTGCACATTTAAGTATATATTCATATCTCATCAATTGAATACAGCATGAAATCACAATAGCTACTACATCCTCTGAAAATAGGGCAAACTTAAAAAATTTTAAAGTTACAGTAATAAATGCAAACAACGGCATGAAGAAATTAAGAGCAGATTAAATTCATGGAATGGCTACTACTATTTGGTTCAAGAGCTCTGTCTTCCAGTTTGATGCCTAAAATTATAAAGTTTACGATACAGAGAGCTATAATTCTGTCTGCTGTTTGGCAAAGGTGTGGAACTTCATACCTTACATTCACCGAGAACTTAGCAGAAGTGTTTGAAACTGAACACTAAAGAAAACATTTAGTCCTAAGAAAAAGAGGACGTAATTAGAGGCTGGAGCAAATTGCAAATTGAGGACCCTGAAGATCTCTAGATCTCTATTCCTCACCAAATATTACTAGGATGATAAAATAAAAAAGGATGAAATGGCCCAAGCAAGTTGCATGTATAGAAGAAAACAGAAATGCATACAATATTATGGTTGGAAAACCTGAAGGAAACAGACTACTTGTACAACTAGGCATGGATGGAAACATGTTAAAAATGATTCTTAAAGAAACGGGATCGAAGGGCATGGACAGAATCCATAGGGCTCAAGATACGGACCAGTGGTAAGCTTTTCTGCATAAAGTAATGAACCTTTAGGTTCCATAATATGCAGGGAATGTCTTGATTGAGGACCTATCAGCTTCTTAAAAAGGACTCTGGCCCATGGAGTTTGACTGTTTCACAATGCACAAAATGTGATTTATGAAAATAATAAAAGTGTTTAACATATGGCAACCTCAGAGGCCCATTTTTCAAACAGTATCACAGCCAAATTCCAATTTCAAACAGGCCAATTTGTTTCTTCCTATTTTCCCTTACTACAGTCAGTCCAAAATTTGAATAAGTCAGGATTTTCAGAAGACTGAACCAAGATAAGGGTTCATCTCGAAGACCTGTTGAATTGGATACAGAACACCACAAGTCCAATTCCAAATATACCTACATACTGTTTCAATCTGAATCTTACTGGACTGCACCCAACAATGAATACAAGATCTGTTTTTCTAAACAACAAACTGAATTAAAGAGATTACCACCTCTGAAGACCACTCACCTCTACATATCAAATTCCACATAAATTTTAAACTGGGAGGACTCACTCTTTATATAAGAAAAGAAAGGTATTTATCAAAAATCAAAATAAATCTTATATGAGGAAATAAAATGACATTACTCTTGTGTGAGCAATAATACTATTAAAGTTTCTTCATAACTTAATGATACAACATTCAGTAACATAAAGCTACACTAAAAATGACCACATTATGCCTATGTGTAAAATATACACTAAAGTTCCCAATCATATGTCATGGAATTTAGTAGACAGCAACATTAGGTGCTCCGCAAAAACAAAACTAATTTCAGCACCAATATTTTTCCTACCATTAAAATAATAACAGATACTGCCAATATAAAACAGAATATGAGGTAAGGGTCGGGTGCAATTTGCAAGGAAACACAGAACTGTTCTAAATGAACACAACGGTAACAACCACAATGCATAAAGTTTTTGAGACAGCACATTCCCATTAGGCCATCCAATATTAACAACAAAATTCCACTAGTACATCCCCTTTACAACCATCAAATTCTGTACCAGTATGTATATGTATTTACAGTTGAAGTATCAAACATCAATAACTCAACCATCTCCAAACACCATACATCAACTTAACACTCAATTACTTTACAACAAATGCATTGTTCCCAAATGTAGGTGTATTTATAATTTTGCTATTTGATATAATTCTTACATACGAGTAGAAGTTCAACCCACTGAACAGTAATAATAAAATATGTACACTGAGTGTAGATCATCTTGTTGGACATTGTTTACACTATATGTATGTAGTCACCTTATGACACTGCAGACAGTCTCTCCTTACAACTACAATCGTATGCCCTCCATGTGGACATGCACACACACAAATTCCTCATCTGTCAATAGTAGTGATGAAACATTTGGGAGTAAGGAGAAATGTATGCCACTGACAGTCATTCAGGTGACTAGAAGCCAGAAGTGCCTGTCTTTATTTCTACAATTCACAAGCTCACTCAATGACAGGAGGTTCGACCAAACTTCTCGACCTCCATTGTTAAAATGTCATAAAGTTAACATGAACAAATCATAGACAGCTTAGAGAAAACTGTATTACTGTAGTCTGGTAAAATGCAAGAAGGCCTTTTCAGAACAGCTCTATTCAAACATTCTAACTTCCAGTGCAATTAAGAAATGGATTCTACTGCTTCATATGAACAAATACATAGTTCTGTGGCATCTACAAATGCAGTGGCACTGTGCATCCAGACAGTTCAAGTGCACTTTAATATGGATAAACCAATGTCATACTACTGTGAATGATATCCTTATGTTGAACAGAAGGACGGAGAATAATACAGAATGATACAGAATGAAAACAGAATTTTGTACTCTCCACCAATGAATGGGGTAGGAGGATGATAAGACGGAATGGGGAAAAACACGACCTAGGCACAAATGGGGAGACATAATTAAAGTGGTCTCTATAAAACAGGGTGAGAATGTGGGCTGGGTTCACTCAGTGGTAAGACCTTATCAACACAGCAAAGATCATAAAGTTTCCACACAAGGCCTGAAAATTATTAAGCTGAGCAATTACCTCCCTCTCAGCTAGGACTTTACTCTTTGATACTAGTGATCCTGTAGTTTCTCTCAGTTGGTATTTCTCGAAGGACCTTTAACGCTACAGTTTACAGTGTGCACTCATATTTTAATATTTTCAGTACATATAATCTGTTACATGCTACAAACAATTTATGTAGTCTCTGGAAGGCAATAGTAAACCCCACCAAATCCCTCCAGCTGGTTTCCAGTCAATCCTATAATATGGCCTTGCACACACACACCAGTGAAATTCACTTCTTCTGATCCTATGTTATTAATAAAATTTGGAAGTTAAGTATGTATGACTAGAATTACACACAGCAATTATAAATTACACTGCAAAACGGGCAATAAAAATTAGCATTAACGGCAAAAGAAGTGTCATGTAACTTCCTTTAAACCATAAAACATACAAATCCCATTCTATTATCCACCAGGTGTTATCAGTAGAAAGTTTAATAAAATACACTGTATACCGAATGGGTGCCCACATTATTTGACTTAATTTCACATATGGGGTGGGGTGGGGTGGGGAGAGAGAGAGAATTGCTCAATCTCATTACATACACGACAGCGTAAAACATACACCAGAACTCCAGTTTGCAATGCAGTTACTATACAATTAAAGACAAACATAGAAATACTATTTTCTACCCAAGAATAACTAAAATACCTGAGGCAGACCAGCGATCCAGTGTTACGTACGTAAATTCTTTAATAACTCCTATCTACCAGAATTACTATATATATATATATATATATATAAGCAACATTCAAAATGAAAAACAAATAACAAACGAATATAACAAAGAGCATTAAAAGCACTTACATGTTACACAGCAGTCTACATATCACTAACACTGACAGTAAATAGGATTTAAAATCCCTACACATTAGAGTCAGCATGTGTCCGAAGTGTAAAACATGTCTGGCATGCTCACCCTATTATAATCCCTATTGCTACTTTTGTTCCTCTGATTCATCAGTATGTTCGGAGAAGCCCAAACACAATCACTTCGTTTTTCATGTGGGATGTGATATGACGTGGTTTCAGCATCAACTGTTTCTCTGGCCTCTCTGGCCCTTCTATATTCCTTGTACTTATCTCATGAATGTTAACACAATGTATTATTTACAGTGTTTTCAGTACTTACATCACAAATGGTAAGATACGTCATTTACTGCACTTGCCTTGTACAAAGGCGACACGTTGAGACTGTCGAACTGTCTTGCAGGCCCCAGTTCCTACCTCAAAGAGAACAGTCTCCATACATATATCACACAAAGGTACAAAGGCATTCATGTCACCTGTCTTATTTTTGTCCAATTTAAACCAAAATCAGAATATGCTGACACATTTTAGGAAGTATCCCAAATATGACAAGTCACAAAAATTCATTTGCAAGTCACCCTGTTCAGTGTTGATGGACAGATGCACATAATGAAGTTAGTAGTTGCTACTCATTTTGCAAATGTGTGTAGAAAGATAAAAATCAAACCACCACAAATGGGGCTCTGGTGTATAACTATCAGAACTAAAAGAATACTTTAAACATTAAAAAATTTTAACACTCACATGTATCCATCTTCAACCCAAAACACCAAAATGAAAACAGCAAATCATAATGATAAAATATTAAAATGCACAACACAATCACATATTTACTTATTTTGCTATAAATATGGTGTATAATTATCAGAACTGAAAGAATGCCTTAAACATTTAAAATGTTAACATTCATGTTTTACCCATTTTCACCCCAACAGTCAAAATGATAACAGCAAATCCTAATGATAAAATATTAAAATCCACAATAAGATCACATATTTATGTCCTTTATTACAAATGTTTCTCAAAAACACTTCAATGAAATAAATGACCAATTAATCAAAATGTGTACAAATAACCTAACAAGTTTTCTCTGAAACAGCATGAACAAGTAAGGGGAAACCATGCAAAACAACAGCCTCCCTCATCTCCTACAGCAGCATTAGAACAGGCAATGCTTGACCTATTGTCTGCCAATGAATCATCTCAGCTGGTGATGCAAGCCACGCTAGGTCTTATGCTATCTGATCTGCTTGATGCTGAAAGGCTGGCTTTCTTTAAAATGTAATTCACACATACATGTTACAAGTGCACAGACAGAGATTTTCCATACTTTTGTTTTATATTGGGCAGTGGCATAATCATTCAACTTGCATTTAAAAAAAGAGACTCATAATCTTTGTGTCATGTTTAGGCTTGGCAGTGACAGGGTTAAAGCATATAAAGGTGAAATATTAGTGAAATAAATAAACCACCCCATAGTTTCAATTTTACTGGGTGTTTCAAAAATGCTAATACCCATACACAGATCCTTCTGTTATAGGTTTTGTTGACTGAGAAGTACTGATATGACAGACAGACAGACAGACTGGAAAAACATGGAATGCTGCTGCCTGGATGGTGCAGCGAAAGTTGCAACTGTTTGAAGTACCCAATTTGCATCTTGAACTGTGAATTGATTTTATTTAAATAAGTCCATATCGTTGTTACATTTTTTTATGTAACATGTATGAAGGTTATACGTAAAGTTACATAAGGCAATTATTGATGTCACCATTTGCCATATGCTTGCGGCATTATTACGAAATGGTTTCAAGCTACGTCAAGTTCAAATCAGTTTAGATAACAACTGATTCCATGGAGCCACCCCACATTTTTTTCTTAAAGCCTCCATTTATGATATTCTAACAAATCTACATCTGGTGGTGGTGGTGGTGGTGGTGGCAGCAGCAGCAGCCAGTACAGAGAACCTACAACTAATGTAAGAGTCTGAAGCACAGTTATGGGCTATAGAAATCAAACATAAACAAGAGTTTACATTTATTATGATGTGTTGAATTGGAAGGGTATACAGAAAAATCTGCATGGGAGGCAAGTGGCCTTGAAGTCAAGAACTCTACGACACACTCTCCCATGATAAGTGGGTCCCTGTCACCACAGAATGGTGGTTCGTGAATGGAGGGACGGCCTCCAATATGGAGGGTAGCTTCGAATATACTGAATAAGTAGACGCGGACAGTCGACAAGGGGTGGTCTTCCAGCTTAGAGTTTGGGCCAGTTGCTAACAACTCCTCGCCGTGAAAAAGTACACTGCTACGAAACATTCATACAGCAAGCCTAGGACCTAGACTGACCCTTTGGTACAACTTCAGCAATGAAAAAGGGGCATGCGATTTGGTACATAGAATGTTAGGAGCCTGTATAGGGCAGGTTAACTTACAGCAGCAGCCAGGGAGTTAGAAAGATATAAATTAGATTTAGTGGGCATGCAGGAGGTTAGGTGGGAGAAAGGGAGCACAGTGAGAGCAGAGCATTATAATTTTTGTATGGAAGAGGAAACGAAAATCATCAATTGGGAACAGGATTTTTTGTACACCACAGAATAGTAACAGCAGTTAAAAGAGTAGAGTTTGTTAGTTATAGGGTGTCATATATAGCTCTGAGAGGTTGCAGGTGTTGTAATTATTCTGAGTGTGCATGCACCAAGTAGAGAAGTGAAGATTCAAAAGACAGTTTTTACAAGGAAATACAGCAGGTTTTTGATCATTTTCCTAAGTAAAGTATGAAAATTCTATTAGGAGATTTTAATGCAAAAGTGGGGAGAGAGAATAGTTTCAAACCGACAATTGGGAATGAGAGTCTACATCAGGATAGTAATGATAATGTTGTTAGAATAGTAAACTTTGCCACATCAAAAAATCTAGTTCTTAAGAGCACAGTGTTCCAGCACTGAAACATTCATAAGAACACCTGGACCTCTCCTGAATGGAAGAAGTGCAACCAGATTGATCATATATTGATCGATAGGAAATAGCATTCAAGTATACTAGATGTATGAAGTTTCAGAGGAGCTAACTGTGATACTGATCCCTATCTGCTGGTTGCAAAAGTTAGGGAAAGATTGGCAGTAAGTAAACAAGCAACACAGAAGTTTGATGGGCAAATATAATCTCGGGAAGTTAAATGAAGTGGAGGTTAGGAAACAGTATCAGATTGAGATTACAAACAGGTTTGCAGCTTTGGGGAACTTCAAGTGATGGTGAGGACATAAATAGAGCCTGGGGGAACATTAAAGAGAATATCAAAACCTCAGCTACAAGAGAGTCCAGGTCTGCACAAACTGAAGCAGCATGAACCATGGTTTGACGAAGAATGTTTAGGTTTTTAGATCAAAGGAAGCAGGTTAAAATGCAGTGGGTACAGGATTCAAGTCAAAGCACTGCAGATAATCTGAACACTGTAAGACGGAGAGCTAGCAGACATTTAAGGTATAAAAAGAAGAAATATCTAAAAGCTAAAATTGAGGAACTTGAAACTAACAGTAAGATAAAAAATATTAGGGACTTGTATAGGGGAATCAATGACTTTAAGAAGGGTTACCAGTCTAAAACTAATATAGTAAAGGATAAGAAGGGTGATTTCATTGGAGACCCCCTCAGTATTGTGGCTAGGTGGAAAAACCATTTCTCTCAGCTATTAAATATACCTGGGGCTAAAGACGTTAGGCAGACAGAAATACATACAGCAGAACCACTAGTGCCTGAGCTAGGTGCCTTTAAGTTAGAGCTGGCTATTGATAAGCTAAAAAGTCACGTATCACCAGGCACTGATCAAATCCCAGTAGAAATGATGAAGGCGAGGGGTAGAATAAAGCACTATGAGATCCATCAATTTATTATTTCTATTTGGAGTAAGGAGGAATTACCTGAGGAGTGGAAGGAGTCAATCTTTATACATATCACCATTGCTTTTCAACTTTGCTTAAGAGTATGCCATTAAGAGGGTTAAGGTAAACCAGGAAGGTTTGAAATTATATGGTACATAACAAATTCTGGTTTATGCTTATGGTGTTAATATATGGGGAGGAAGCATATATACTATAAGGAAAAATACACAAGCTTTGGTAGTGGCTAGTATGGAGATTGGACTACAAGTCAATGCTGATAAAACTAAGTACATGGTCATGTCTCGGGATTCAGAATGCAGGATGAAATCACAGTATAACAATTGATAACAGTTTCTTTGAAAGTGTGGAAGTGTTCAATATTTGGGAACAACCTTACCAAATCAAAATGCTATTTAGGAAGAAATTAAGAGCAGACTGAAGTCAGGGAATGCTTGCTTTCATTCGGTGTAGAATATTTTGTCTTTCAGTTTGCTATCCAAAAATTTAAAGATTAATATACACAGAACTATAATTTTGCCTGTTTTGCATGATTGTGCAACTTGGTCGTTCACAATGAGGAAGGAATGTAGGCTGAGTGTGTTTGAGAACAGGTTGTTGATGAAAATATTTGGGCCTAAGAGGGACAAGGTAACAAGGGAGTGGAGAAAACTACATAATGAGGAGCTTAATGATCTGTACTCCTCACCCAATATTGTTTGGGTAATAAAATTGAGAAGAATGAGATGCGTTGGGCATGTAGCGCATATGGGGAAAAGGAGAGGTGTACACAGGGTTTTGGTGGGGAAACCTGAGGGAAAGAGACCACTTGGGAGACCCTGGCATAAATGGAAGGATAATATTAAGATGGATCTTCAGGAAGTGGGATCTGGGGGTAGGGACTGGATCGAGCTGGCTCAGGACAGGGAAGGGTGCAGGCACTTGTGATTGCAGTAATGAACCTTCGGGTTCCTTAGAATGCAGGGAATTTCTTGCCTAGCCTAGAACTGGTTAGCTTCTCAAGGAATGTGCTCCATGCAGTAAGTAAGTATGGACTGATTAATCCCTACACTCTCAGGCCACCTGAAATAAAAACTAAACAAATTTCACGTTTTTATACATTTGTGTTAGTTACAAAGACTTTAGAAGCCATCAACAGAATATGTAGTATTGTGTAATACATATGGTACTCAGAAAAAATAGGGAACAGAATGGAGAAAATTACATATAAGGAATCCACATAACTGATGATGGAACTCAAGAAGTGCCCAAACATATACGATAGTGTGCATCTATTGTGTTCACATTTCTGTGCATGTAAGCTTAGTCTGATAAATTCCACATCATGCATCGCATGTACAATATTAAAATATATAAAGGCAATCCTCATAATTGATGTTCTACGCACAATATTGTTGGGGTGATAAGACCAAAAAGTGAGAGGTGGGACATGTGAAATCCACAAACACAATGCCTGATTGGAAAACCTCAAACAGACATCCACTTGATAGACCCAAACACAGATAAAGGATAATGCTACAATATATTTTGGTAAAGGAGTTTGTGAAGATGCACATTGTACTGAAATGGGCAAGGATAAGAGTTTAAGTTGGTATCTGTGGTGATTTGCTGGACCATCTGAAAAACTGCCATAAGCTGAAATCACACCATGGGCCAATGAATCAATTTTTAATTTTCTCTTGCACAATACCATCCAATGTCTACAAAAGTACCCCACCAATTATAACACTGTAAGAGGATTCAGAAGTGTTTCTGCAATTAAAAGTTATTTAACCAACAAATGTGGACATTTCAAACAAAATGTAAATCCCACACAGAAACATCCCTTGGTGTTTACGTGAAAGAGTTCTGAAAGATTGGTGTTATATTAATTAGGCTCATAAATCTAGTACCTCACTGTGTAAACAATTACAACACACAAATCTGCATTTACCTCATACCTGGAAATGATAATCATCATAATCCTGAATAAATTAAAAAATAAAAATTTTGGAGTTACACATACTGCATAAATAATTACAAAATAATTAGTATTAACAGCACCTACAACTGAACCTAAATGTACCAGTCTTTTTCCTTTCACAGCAACTGACTGGCCTAGTTTGAATTAAATGATTCTAATACATACATAACTTTCCTAACCATGAGCAAAGATATGACCCAAACATCCAAAATACACTTCAGGTTTGATTACACAATATAACATAATACATATATATATATATAACAGGCTACACAAGCTCACAATCTATTTAAAATTTTCTCCTGTAATATATTTACAAGCAGTATAATTAGACCCCATAACATTAATTCAAAATACTAAAACAATTTATGCTACATTTTCATATTACAAACTCCCCCCCCCCCCCCCCCCCCCCCATCCCCATAAAAAATCAATAAAAAAAAATAAAAAAAAAAAACAAAATTAAAAAATTATAAAAAACAAAAAA
>Ga0131853_10018593_pt1 | contig 12648 bp, 9 predicted proteins | sample TergutLab28metaG_FD_92764 | JGI IMG/M metagenome (GOLD analysis project Ga0131853, IMG submission 92764) | Labiotermes labralis P1 segment gut microbial communities from Petit-Saut dam, French Guiana - Lab288 P1 (version 2) (version 2) | ecosystem: Host-associated > Arthropoda: Insects >...
CACTTCTGCCGGTAACTGCTTCCAGTGTTGGATGGTCCTATTTACAAAAGAATATTTCCCTTTATCCGTCCTTTGCCTCCTACTCCTAATTTTCCTTTCATGATATACCCTGCTCAGATAGTGAGGCCGTTCTAATCTGTCACCAATAGGCTTCCACGCGCGTTCCCAGAGTACGCTTTAAAGGGGGCACATAAGCGTCAAAACTTTCTACGCGACGCCAAAGTTTCCCAGTTCGGGCTGTTCTTATGATGTGCAAATTTGGCCGCTTTCTTTTGCACCCTGTCTAACGCACTTATTTGTCCCTCCCTGCACGGATCCCAGCAGGCGGCCCCATATTCAAGAATCGGACGTAAAAGTGACATGTAGGCTAAGCTTTTGGTATCACTATTACCCGCTTTTAGTGTTAGCATTGTGAAATGTAGTGCTTTCCAGGCCTATTTCACCGTGTAGTTGACTTGATCCGCCCAACTTAGGTCGCTGCGTAAGATTATTCCCAAGTCTTTACAACTGCTCGCTTCCGGTATTAATGTGTCCATTAACGAATAATGTATTGGATCCTTTACCCTAGCTCTCGTGAAGCGAATTGCCGCAGTTTAACTTGGATTTATTTTCATCGCATTTTCAACCTCCCATTCCCCCCAGCCTGTCCACGTCTTTCTGCAATTTTTTTTTATTATATTTAATTTACATAATAATTTATTTATAATTTTTTTGTAAATTACAGTCATCGGCAAAAAGCCGGATAGTTGATTCAATATTCATCCAAATATCATTTACGTAGGCTAGGAACAGAAGAGGACCTAATACGCTTCCATGCGGTACACCAGACGTTACTCTAACTTCTTCTGATAATTGCCCTTCTACCCTGACTCTCTGCGTGCGACCTAAAAGGAATTCCCTTATCCATACCACTACCCTAGAATCCACGCCCGAGTTTGCAATTTTCGATAGCAGCCGGTCATGAGGAACTAAATCAAAAGCTTTCGAAAAATCAACTATAATAGCGTCAATGCTGTATCCTTTATCCAGAGAGTCCGCAATGTCCTGGCATATCGTGATTACTTGACTTTCACAAAAGTACCCCAGCCTGAACCTATGTTGACCCTCATACAACCAATTATTATCCCACACTAGCCATAACGTGTTCCATTTACTTGCAAACTATCGAGGTTACGCTAACCGGTCTATAATTCGTAACTAATGATCGCCCACCCCCCCCCCCCCATTTGTAAATAGGAATCGCTGTGGCCTTCTTCCAGTCACATGACAGCGTACCATTATTTATTGTTATGTCTAGTTGTCTCGCAAGGTACGGAATCATGGCTTCCCCACCCAGTTTAAGAATTTCTCCAGAGACCCGGTCTGGTCCTACTGATTTGTTTTTCCCTATCGCTTTAATCCTTCTCAGAATTGTTTTAATATCAGTGGTGAATGGATCGCCTGTGTTTTCACCCTGCATGTGGAGAACATTGCCCTCGCTGTTGAATACTGCCGAATAACAGGAGTTAAAGGTATTGGCCTTTTCTATCGCGTCCGCAATGATCAGTCCGTTACAGTCCTTGATGGCGGGAATATTTTCCCTATTTCCTTTACGCCTTTGTACGTATTTGTAGAAAGCAGACCAGTATTTACCCTCTTTGCTTAGTACTGATTTTAAGAATTCCTCTTGTGCCGATTTATTGGCTACAAGTAGCTGCTTGGCTAGTTGTTTCAGTTTCTCTGTACAGTGTACTCCTAATTTTCTTCTATTATATGCTTTTCTGACCTTTGATTTTAATCGCTTAATCTCGTTGTTGTAATATTCGGGGTCCGAATTTTTTCTAAGCGTTTTGTGTGGTACAAAACGTTCTATACTCTCGTACACTATATTTCTGAAATTATTCCATATCTCCTCCACGCTGCTGCCGTTGCTTGCCCATACTACAAATTTATCGTGGAGGAAGGTTTGTAAGCCTGAGACATCTGTTTTGTTGTATACCGGGACTACCCTTTCTACATGGGGTTCACTGCAGGAGTCCTCCCATTCCACTTCCAGTATCATTCCGCGATGATCACTGACCCCCTGTACTACATTGCAGGAGGTGACTGAACTTTCGGGTCGGACCAGGTAAACGTCCCGTAAAGCACATCCCCTCGGGGTGGGCTATACATTACCTGACTGTAACTATTTACAACTGCCTGAGTTCCACTGTTTCCACCCGCGTTTCCATTCCAATATGCGTAGGGTAAGTTTAAGTCACCCCCAATGATGCTATGCTTTGTAGAGTTTCCTGTAAACCCAGTCCGGGCTGCTAATCTTTCTATAGCTCGCATGTCCTCGTTTGGAGCTCTGTAAACCCCTACCACTTCCCCTGCAAATTTTGGGTTTCTGCCTTTGACTTCAACTGCTATCATCTCAAAAACCTCATCAGTCCATAGCACCCTGCAATCGATGTAATTTTAAACGCACCACCCCGGCAATACCTATCCCTCCTGAAAGTTATGTAGTCGTCCCTAAAAACTTCGGCATTGTTTATTTCCTCACTAAGCCATGACTCTGTGCCTATTACAACATCAAGGTTATATGTATCAAATTCCAGAATTCTAAAATCTTATTGCAAATGCTCCTACAGTTTATCTGCAGCAAAACCAGCGGTTTACCCTCAGATATGTGCCCCACTGTCGCCGCTACACATTCCTCCTCTGCTTTATCTTCGGTCTCCCTCCTCTCCGGTTTTGTCGTCGGCTCGTCACTCTCAGCCATTTTCCAGCCCACCATCATGTCAGCCTGAGTTGATGTCCCCGTCTGTAGCAAAACTAGTGACTTGCCCTCATTTCTGTGCGCCGGTACCGTGGTTTGTTTCGTCCCGTGCCCCACCTTTTCTTTTCTTGCCTGCATTATCCATCAAATGTGGCGTATTGATAACAGGACATTCAGGTGTGCAGAAATGTGACGTACTGAGATTACAGGACATTGCTGCGTGGATAAATGTGACGTACTGTGATAACAGGACACTGCAACGTGGAGAACTGTGACGTACTGTGATCACAGGACACCACAGCGTGGAGAACTGTGACGTACTGTGATAACAGGAGAACGCACGTACGCACACCTAATTTGTCACACTGACGCCAACGAACCGACGCTGTTTTCCTCCTGGCTACATTTTCACCACACGCCCTCCTCGTCTCTGAGCCTACACAGACACCACACTCACATATCGGTTTAATCCAATGCTCTCGTGACCACATCGTCTGAATGATCGTTGCTTTTGCACCGACTTATGGTTTCCTAAGACATCAAACGTCATCCTTTCCGGTCGGAGGGGCAGGGAAAGGTCGGGATCAATAAATGGCAGTCCGGGTGCTTCGAACACGACGACGACGACTTAGAGTTGCTCCTCCAGTTCAACAAATTTCGCACACAGTGTGCACATCCAGAAATCAATTTCAAGGTAAAGTCGTGACAAAGTGTCCCCACATAACCAAGCCAAGACCACTGCAGCGCCTGATGTAACCTACAGCGTGATCATGAATTACAGGGAGTGCCTGGGTCTCAACGGTTACAGAATTATGGCCGCTTGATACTTAGAATAAAAGGTAAGGATTACTGAAAAAGATTATAAATAAAATACAAAGCATACTACCCGATAAAATCGACGTCTAAACATAACTCACTGAACTGCGTCACTTTAAGACTGCCCTCTGCTTAAAGTAGTTTTTCGAAAATACGACCGTCAGCCGCAACGCATCTCGCAGCTCAATCGTGAATAACGCGCGTTGTTGGTTTCAGCAGCAATGAACTAACATCCTGGCTGTAAGAGTCAGGTAGCACGACAGACGAGGAACGCAAGAAATTAAGCCTGCAATGTGTTTACACCACCCACCATTGGTGGTAGCTACAGAGCATGCTGAAGGTCACACAGTGTATAATGAACACCACTAGTTGTACGGGCATTTATGATAATGGAAACAGCCACACCATCATGGCCCACGTTCACAGGAACTTCTGTGCTCAGAGAAACCCATGGAATTATACAGTTACGTGCACAGATCACTAATCACCCTGTCTCTCCATAGGAAACTATCCACAATACGTAATCGCAACTGCGTTCTTTTTCTTTCCAAATCCTCTCCCCCTAAATGAATGATATGAAAATAATTTATATTCCAAAATATGTGCTGTCGTGTTGGCAGCCGAGTTAAAATACCCGTGTTAAAAACTACACTATATAGTCGCACTGCGTACACGGTACACTATACACTACACAGTACACTATACCATACTAACTACACTATGAACATTACATACTCACTACACTATTTACACTTTACTACTTACAATACGATGTACACTACATTATCTGAACAGTATGTGCACTATACTAGTAACACTACACCATGTGCACTCTACTAGTAACACTACACCATGTGTACTATACTATTTACACTACATCAAGTGCACTATACAATTTACACTATATCATGTGCACTGAACATTTTACACTACTCCATGTGCACTACACTATTTACACTACACCACGTACACCATATACTTTACAATACACTGATACGGGAATGGTGTTTTCTACACAGTGTACATACATACATACATACATACATTCGTATGTATTCACATTAAGTTAACAAAAAAAAAGACGTTTTTTCCTTATGCACCTTCTACGTACTTTTGCGATCAGAAGCCTATTGCGTTAGCACGTAACTGGAAAGGCAGACCCATGATTTGGGTCAAGAGAGCAGTTTGCGTGACAAGATGAAGATGGCACCGCTGGGGTGCTCGCTCTAGATACATATGTAGCAACACGTTTTACATAAACAATGAAGCAACGATACATTTCGTGGATATACGACGTCTCACAGTTAACCACAAACCGTGTACCTACGAACAACACACAAGCAAATATGGGTAACAGCCATATTTATTTATCTCTCTTCTACATTCTTCATCCCAGTTTGCTCACCGTAACGGCCCTGTTACAATTACAAATGGATTACTAAAGCATTACATCAAATTTACGTACTGTAATTGTACGATATTGTGTTGAGTTTTAGATATTTCATGTAAATGTAAAAACTCGAAATGACTACTAACTTTGCTCCAAACACGTGGTGGTTATGCACGTGTGAATGTGTACTCTGGTAGCTGATGAACTCACTACAATACGTTTATCTATAGCGAACGACAGAAATCATAGAGTTTTGATGCGAAAATATAAAGAACAGAAACCACGTGGTGACCATGGGACTCGGGCACGTTCTCCTCGAACAGGACGCGAAGACGTCGACTGGATGATCTGGCTCAGGACACAGAAAAATAGCGGGAAACGACGGTTACGTAATACGGAGACACACGAAGTTCGTCTGTAGGCTAGCCGGCTCGAGGTGTGACATCCTCAAAAATGCTTCACTGGGGTCTGGGTTCTGGGGTCCCGAACTCAATATCACATGGGCCAAACGGATGTGACATTCAGGCGGACAGCACACCATTTCAAGCAGTAACCGGCACTACAATTAAGCACACTATTAAGGATACAGCACAGTACTAACAACAGAACCACAGTGTATTACAGTTACTGACTGCACGCCGTCTTTGCTGACGTACGAAGGAATAGCACACCGCTCTGCAACTTAAGGCAGTGACGAAAACCACTTTCGATGGCAGCGATGGTTCGTTTATGCATTACCACTACTATGCCTTAAGTTAAATTATTCTCCGGCTCCAAGCCGGGGCACAGTTGTGCAGCAGGTCACTGGCACATGGCACAATGTCGCAGAGGCGGTATGGAATTCACGAACGTTTTGACTGTGCCAGGTACCTTTACCTGGCATGTCCACCATGGTAATCGGATCACAAGCCAACACCGACCCACACAGGCAACACACCTTGACGGGTGCAATGACAACGGCTGCCTGCCGGAATGTCTTTAAGGTGGCGTCTTCCCACGCTCCGGTGTCGGACACGTGCAATGGCGACAATTGTGCTGCTTGTGATGAAGGCAATCCTTAAACAGACTGCCGAATTCTTGGGTACATCTAACGACAGTGTTTCAACTGCACTCGTCAAAATTCTGCAGCGCGTCATCCCGGGATGTCAGTCACTCTACTGCAGTTAGCTACACCACAGTCTATGAAAGCATGTCGAAGGCCACCATTTGCTTCCTGTATGTGAAGGACCTGCAGATGGCCAGCATCGACTGTGGGAAAATGCCAGACTGCAGAACACGAAGCAATACACTTGCTTTAGAGACAAAATTTATTTCTGCAGAAGTGATGAGGTTACAAAACGCCACATGTGGCAGAACCACGAGACGTGCAAAGTGGGATTTACAAGGAGGCAGTGCGGATTCAGCATTCGGAGAGGAAGGCTGACACAAGTCACTCTATCCAGTAAACCGACTTAAATTAAAACGGTGTACCTACCGAATGCTAGCTTCATTGCTGACCGCCATTCGAGTCCTCGTACTTTAGAGGCTGGCGTCTAACCGACTGAGTCAGGGAAAAGACCTGCTCTGGCAATGAAACGTCACAAAATTTTCACAGACGAAATAGACACTCCAGACGGTCACAGACTCTGCAGTCATAACCCACACCGTCCAACCTAGATTGCCGCATTCCTAGATAGCTCGGCTACACACACACACACACACACACACACACAAACCCTCGTCAAACTGTGACCAAAAACAATTGCTTGTCATTATGTTTTCGTCAAAACATAACCTGCTTCAGCGTTGGTCTACTGAGGATCGGCCACGGCTTTTGTCTCCTGCACAACTGTTTATCAGTGGGTTACAACCTGTTGCTTCATAAACGCCCTGACCCTTGTACCACCACGTTTACCCTCCGGTAGGGCGCGCATTCAGGACAATACCACACCAGCGATCTCTATTACATGCGACACATTGCCCCTAACATACTCTGCTCCCGAGCTGTTCAACTCAGGGCTGCGTGTACAATTTGCAAAGAAACATATATAATGCTGAATCAGTGTCACACTTGTCCCTATCTTGCTTCCTTTACGTCAACCAATTTCCACTTATAAGCGGTCACCATTTTATCTGACAATTATCGCTTGCTACTTCTTGTTGGTTCGTTTACCTTAGTAATTTAAGCCATAAAGAAATCGCCTACACGTGCGGCGGCGAGAAGCGACAACGATAGCAGTCAGATAAAGTGAATGTCCTGTACCTTGCTCTTATCTTGATACCCTTTTCGGTTAATCTGCCCTACTGAGACGCATAGCATTTCAAATCTAAAACTCGATTCCCATTTTCCATTCATTAGATCGTAGTACTCTGTCCACCCAAGTGCGACACTCTGACAGTTCGTGGTTTGCCGGTCTTTTCTACCGATCACCTGACAGACCCGCTCAACACACTCCACACAGAATGGAAATTTCTGGGCATTTCAGTTCTGATAAACAAAGCCACGTCAGACAATAAACAGTGTACCGTTTCAAAACTTTTCACCGAATTCTGCAATCCCACGCCCATAGCATGGGGGAGGGATGGTGCGACGTCCGGGGCGGAGCACATACATTGATCTGTCCGTGTAGGCGCTCGACGCACGCTATCTGAGCAGAGCGCCAGACCGCCATCAACTTAACTGCGGCACTCTGACACGGGATTCGTCTCGATTCAATTCAATGAACCGCAGCACAGCTCACAAAATACTCGAACGTTTTATGTTTCTTTCCGCTCTGCTTTATCGAAAGGTTTTAGATTCCGATCATAATCTTTGGGCACCGATGTGCGCTGGAAGCGTGCTGACAGGCGGGAGTGGAGTTTCAGCAAGTGCGGCCGGGGGGGGGGATTATGTGTTCTTACTCGAGAACATCACTTTTTGTTCCATTCAGTGCCCTTCCGACCTGCACTTCCAGACATTTCAGGCCACCTGACGTGACTGGCTATGGACAGCCCTATGGTTTCCTTAGTGTCACAGTACAAAACAACTAATCTGTGAGGAACAATGTTTTGTTCGGTTAACAAGGGGCAGCAAAGAACGACCCGCGCTCTGAAACTGCTGGTAACCAACTAACCAGACACCCGCCTAGTACCTCATGCAGACGAGCCCAAGTGGAGCGACTGAAAGCAGTTCTGACAGCAATGCAACTAGTCTGGATCGGAATGTGAAGTACAAAGACAGGATACAAGTTCGGTATGTCCAGAGGTAAGACGCGTCTGCCGCGACCGTGACAGTCTGAGAGACCAAAAAGTACGCGAAGTTACGGTGCTTTCCACACAACCCGTGCTAGCGGCGAGTTCAGTCTCTTCGCCTGAGCCACAAGACAAGCATCTCCCGCCTCCTTCAAACGACCGCTTTCAAAGGTTCTGCACCAATAGCGTCTGCACCATTTCTCATTCCTCCCAATGATTAACACACCTTCACCAACAGTTCAGGATTTCCTGTATCAGACGCTGTATCGGATACGGTGCAGGTTCTCCTACGTTTCGAAACAAAAATACTTATTCTTGGATTGTTTGACATCTCACGACGAATGCACTGCACTTCCTCGCAACGGAGAGATCCGATCACCAACGACACAGCGCCACATCCCAACAGCTCGCCAACAACACAGTGCCACATCCCAACAACTCACCGATGACACAATGCCACTTCCCAACAGAAATGAATCTTCAGCAACATCGCTGTGAGAACCCCAAACCTCGTTCCTAATCTGACATCCCAAATAACAAGGAAACTAACATAAAATACACGAATAGTACTTCCGTATGACGTGACTGCTATTAACCGGCTATCTCGTAATCACGCGTTGTTTCAAACATGAATACGAGTAGCTCAGAAAGTCAGTAACGTGTCAGACGACAATGGAGTGTTAACGTGCGCCATCACGTGACCGGCTATGAGGACAACCAAAACCCCCCACCCCTTCGTACATGGTCTGAAAGGCGGCCACAGCATGAATCGGCATCTCTCATTGGCCAATGTTTTAATGACATGGAGCTTCAACACTTGCCCTTTTAACTCCCAGTTCCAAACACTTTACTCAGCAGCTGCCCTTTAACTCCGCGTTCCAAACATTTGTATCAGTATTTGCCCTTTAACTCCCCGTTCCAAATATTTTTCTCAGTACTTGCTCGTTAAGTCCCAGTTCCAAACATTTTCCTCTGCACTAAACCTTGAACTCCCAGTTCCAAAATTTTTCCTCAGCATTTACCCTTCCACTCCCAGTTCCAAAAATTTTCCTGGGCATTTACCCTTCCACTCTCTGTTCCAAACATTTTTTTCAACACTTACCCTTTAACTCCCAGTTCCAAACACTTTCCTCATCACTTACTCTTCCACTCTCAGTTCCAAATATTTTCCTCGGCACTTAACCTTGAACTCCCGGTTCCAAACATTCTCCTCAGCATTTACCCTTCCACTCCCGGTTCCAAACAGTTTCCTCAGCATTTACCCTTCCACTCCCGGTTCCAAACATTTTCCTCAGCATTTACCCATAAACTCCCAGTTCCAAACATTTTCCTCAGCATTTACCCTTCCACTCCCAGTTCCAAACACTTTCCTCAGCACTTACCCTTGAACTCCCAATTACAAACATTTTCCTCATCCATGTGTATTCACTACGTATGGTTGAGTTACCAATAACATACAGCCTAGGACAACACATAAACACAATTTTTTACCCATTTAACAATTAAATGCTTTTAAAATGCAGCCGGAAGCTGAAGCAGATACACTAAGTAATCTACGCGAAATTCTGACATCCCATCTACGTTATGACTTGCATGTAATGGCGGCTGTGAAACTGGATTACGCAGAACTGCTGTTCCATTAGCACATCACCTATCTACTGTCAAACCTCCATTACTGCATCACTTCGTTAAACGACACAAGCCCGCAATGAACGCCGTCAAGGCCTAGAATCTACGCGCCATATTTCACTCGTTTATACTCATTTCAACTCACCTTAAAACGTACTTTTACATCCGGAATAAAGCGTATCAATATCGGAACAGTTACCAACACTGCAAAATTGCTTCAAATGCTCTTTTGTACTCTTCGGCTGTAGTTATAGATATTCTTACATTACTTAAAAATCACAGCAGCCACGGCCCGTCATGTGACGGTGTTAACATCTAAGCGCTACCCCACGGCGTCCCGGGCATCGGCTGGTTGGTTATGCCATACAGCTACTTACCATGTTCACTGCTTCCGGGTAGATGGCTTCTGTGATGACGCCCCTCTGGGTGGTCACGAACTCCACCATCTCGTGCAGAGCCGCCCGCTTCACCTCCTTCCACTTCAGATCAGACAGCGGATCCGCGACGAAGTCGAACAGGACGCAGCATTGCCGTATCTTCTGCACGAACAGTTCGTCGCGCTCATTCGACGTTGCGTCTGCAGCGAAAAACAGCGAGAACATTACAGCGTGCGGCCATTACATTACATTACATTATATTACACTACGTTACAGATTGGGTGTAATTATGGGAAACAGTTCACAATGAACAGAACCCTACTGACTCCTATCAGTGAACACTACACTACATTCACCCGCTGTGCTGGAATGCAATAACTGGCAGTATTGGTGTTAACGCCCACGCGACCAATTACCAACCAAATAACCACAGCTGTGCAGAAGGTAACACCAATACTGCCAATTATTAAACTTCCTGGTAGCTGACAAATTATAAATATCCGTCACGCACAACACTTTCATTGCTGTTAATTCAATGATGATTGTATGCTAAACGTTGCGGCCACATTTTGACCACATTCAGGCACTAATATGCATTATTTCAAACCAATGTATACATGCCTTAAGAACGTTTTCTTTGTTAAGTTGTTAGATGCCACGATTGTATACACGTCAGTGTAAATGTAGCACTGTATGTACAGGGTGTCTTATGTATGTGGTTGTTGTGCTGCTAAAGGCATACCAAACTGTTCTTAAAACCATGAAAAACTTGCTTTGTGTTCAGTAGTCCTGTACGTACGTATGTATGTATGTATATGTGTGCGTGTGTAAAGTTCGCGAACTCGCCACCTTGTGCTTGCCGTGGCAGCACTGGACAAAAGCCTTAGTATGGTTTGATGGACGTTGACATATAAGCGTTTCACAGCTGTGCTGTTTTGATCTACGAGTCCCTTTCTGAGTGGCATCTATTATTGTCTGCGTGTGTTTTGGTGTGCCGCCGCGAGAATGTCGGAACTTGAATTAGAGCAGCGAACGAACATTAAATTTCCTGTTAAACTTGGAAAGAGTGGGAACGAAAACAGAGAGATGTTAGTGCAACTTTACTGGGATAATGCGATGAAGAAAACAGCAGTTTACAGTGGGTGAAACGTTTTGCTGAGGGAAGAGAAAGTGTCACTGACGAAGAGAGATCAGGACGGCCAGCAACAAGCAGGACTGAAGAAAACGTTGCAAACGCTCCTCAAATTGTGCGTGAAAATCATCGGCTGACTGTCAGGAGCATAAGAGAGCAAGTGAACATCGACAGAGAAACAGTTAGAAAAATATTAACTGAAGATATTGACATGAGGAAGGTGTGTGCAAAAATGGTCCCAAAGGATCTCACCGAAGAACAAAAACAAAGAAGAGTCACAATTTGCCAAGACCTTTTGGAGAGGCAAGATAACATTTTGGTCCGTGTCATCACAGGTGATGAAACATGGGTCTACCAATACGAACTGAAACGAAGCGGCAAAGCGCACAATCGAAGACTGCCAATTCCCCACGACCCCCAAAAAAATCCGTCGGTCCAAATCAAGAGTCAAAACAATGTTGCTGATTTTTTTTTTATTAGAGGAATTGTTCATTATGAATTTGTACCAACTGGACAAACAGTCAACCAAGTTTACTATTTGGAAGTACTGGAAAGGTTGCGTTAAAAAGTTAGACGGAAACGACCCGACAATTGTGCAAACAACTCATGGATCTTGCATTATGACAATGCACCTGCTCACACGGCACTGTCTGTGAGGGAGACTTTATTGGAACATCCTGCCTATTCACCGGATCCAACCCCCAATGACTGTTTTTCTGTTCCCGAAGATAAAGGAAATATTGAAAGGAAGGCATTTTGATGACATTGATGACATCACGAGTAATACAAGGGCAGCCCTGAAGGCCATTCTACAAAACCAGTTCCAAAATTGTTTTGAAGGATGGACTAGGCGCTGGCATCGGTGCTATTATAGTTGACTTTCCGAAAGCTTTTGATTTAGTTCCGCATGGTCGGTTGCTAACTAAAATTGCAAACCCGGGCGTGGATTCTAGGGTAGTGGTACGGATAAGGGAATTCCTTTTAGGTCGCACGCAGAGAGTCAGGGTGGGAGGGCAACTATCTGCAGAAGTCAGAGTAACGTCAGGTGTACCGCAAGGTAGCGTATTAGGTCCTCTTCTGTTCCTGGCCAACGTAAATGATACTTGGAGGAATATGGAATCAACTATTAAGACTTTTTGTTGATGACTGTGTAATTTACAGAAAAATTATAAATAATGCAAACATGGTAAAATTGCAGAAGGACCTGGACAGGCTGGGGGAGTGAAAAGTTGAAAATGCGATGAAAATAAATCCAAGTAAAAGTAAGGCAATTCGCTTCACGAGAGCTAGGGTAAAGGATCCAATACATTATTCGTTAATGGACACATTAATACCGGAAGCGAGCAGTTGTAAA
>Ga0131853_10018594_pt1 | contig 12648 bp, 3 predicted proteins | sample TergutLab28metaG_FD_92764 | JGI IMG/M metagenome (GOLD analysis project Ga0131853, IMG submission 92764) | Labiotermes labralis P1 segment gut microbial communities from Petit-Saut dam, French Guiana - Lab288 P1 (version 2) (version 2) | ecosystem: Host-associated > Arthropoda: Insects >...
TACTTTCTGTTACTCCCTTGATGTCACCAGATTTCAGCCAGCGATATGACTGTTCAATGTCCAACAGCTATTCGTCTAAGTTTCGTGGCAATTGCCCATGCATCCTCTTGCCGTGCCATTTTTTTTTTTATTTTCTCCGCTATGCTGTCCTTCATTTTTCTTGTTTCTTTCTGTACTTCTGTCTTCAGGCATCTAGCTGTCTGTAACACTGCTGAGTCGGTGTTGTGTTGGTGTGTTCTGACAATCTGTTTTAGTGGGTCTTCCTTCCTTTCTACATATTCCACCAATTTTGTAATTTCTACTGCATGGGCTGCTTCTAACTGCATCAAGTCCCTTCCTCCCTGTTTTCTGGGGAAACACTAGCGATCTACATCTGCTTTTGGGTGATGCTGTCCATGAATGGTTAGTGGTTTCTTCGTTTTCCGGTCTAGTTTTTGCAGTTCTTCTTCTTCCTATTATTATTATTGCTATTAAATTGTCACGCCGATCTGCACTGGATATACCAACGGCTTTATAACTTACTTTTGTAAGCATGTCAGATGCATTACCACCAAAGTGGCATACCTGGTTTATTCATAGACTACGAGATGCTACATCTAACAACGTTTCTAAACGCACATTTACGTCCTCTTAACCGGAGATGCCGCAAGGTCTCTGAGCTCTATTAAGACATCCTTACCCCCTGAACATCACGCAACGCACCGCAACCCACGCTATAGTACAATACCTGACAGCAGTAATTTCGGCAGCAACATGAGGTTCATTAGAGTCTAGATGGCTCTATTACTTGAGCCGTGACCTCGCATAACTACGAGAATCAATTTAAAGCTCATTGCCAGAGCAGTCAATTTGGCTTGGAACTGAGTTAACTCTATCTACCTGTCTGCCTGTCTGTCTAGACTTAATTAAATTATACGCAGGAGGGATGAATTTTGGTAGATATTCACTGCTGCGAATACAATGAAAATTTCCTCGAGCCTCAGGATAATGTAAAAACACTGAAGCACTCTGAAGTATCATTCGTTAAAATTCACGAATAAAAATTCTGAAGCAGAAATTACGTGAAAATATTGACGCCGCGAAATTTGGAGGCCTCGCAGTAGTGTTGCAGAAGATAAATTGTGTTCTGAAATAAGGCGCTGTAATAAAGGGCAAGCAGTTCTTGACGTGTCGGAGGTTCTTAGTGCCTTCACGTTCAGAGCAAAGGAGGCCTTGGATTGCTTGAAACTAAAGATGAAGGCATTACGACCCTGCTACACGTGGGGAAGTAATTACCCAATGGGACGGTGTAATATCCCAATACACTTAATTCTTCAAAACAGACTGTGTTATTGTTGTTGAATAAACCATGAAGATGGCACCATGTTCCCATGAAATATCAGCAATGCATCCCAATTCCCTACAGTATCAACACACAGAACATGATAAATATCAAACACGAACCACTGCTATAGCATTAAATCGGTAAGCGAAAACAGTTCTTAATACATAAAATGTATGAAAAATTATATTACGCAAAAAGTAGCTTACCATTTAGCTTCATGCAGACCATTCTACCCAAACTCCATATTTACATTCAACCACCTATCATCGACGCAATACAGCCGAGATAGTAGAAGTGTCACTACATAAACCAGAGTAAAACGGCAGAACAAATGTTGCCCCTACACCTACAGAGAAAAATCTAATGGGGTAACATTCATAATACTCGACGCGTCTGTAAATATTTTTTGTTAGTTTTTGTCAAGTGTGTTTTCAGTCCATCCGTATGGAAATTAAAACGTTATTGGCTTAGTGGTTAGTGGTTATTGGTTTAGTGGTTAGTGGTCAGTGGTCTTGTTCTGACAGTTTCATGAAAATTCATGAAGCCCCGGCTGAGATGCAATAAACAAGGAACGCCACCACCACACGACCAACGCAGTCGTTTATCATTCATTTCTTGTCCTACGAAGCAACAGACGGAACCGCCGAGTAAGGCAGTAAAATTAAGCACTGAGTCTTCGAGATGGCCGAACTTCCTCCAGACGTTTAATTTTTCAGAGCTTTCTTAAGGGCACTTCTCTAAGCACAGTAGACTGAAGTTACACTTAGTCCCAAATATCTGTCGTTTTATTGCAGCCTTCCACTTGTACCCGGAACATGCGTGCCATCTGCCACTCAAGACCCAAAGAAACGCCTCCAGCCAAGTGTCTAAAGCAAGATGTGGCTCATTCATAGTTAGAATTTAATATCAACCTTGAATTAGTAAATTATTTTAATGTTATAAGTTCTTCTCTGACTATACCCCTACTTCCCCACTGTCCCGTCATAGCATGTTACATGATGAGCCACAAAACTTTTTCTGTGTTCCCAGGGGCACACAATTATAGCGATTACGGGGAAGTGGCACTCCAGGGATCCCTAGCTACACAATGCTTAGAGGTATATGCATCTGGGCTACTCTGTCTCCAGGGGTTATAATAAACACGAAGACCATATCCTCCAGAGTGGGGGTTGGGCGAAGGGCTGACCTTTCCCCATAAAACATCACGTGTCTCGAAACCTGAACAGAAGTCAAGGCTCGATGTTGGGCTCTTGCGCCATAAGAATAATAATTTAAACTATGCCTACATTTCTCGCTTTGTATTCTCCATTTGTATTGTATTGTGGCTGCATATGCAGCCACAATACCGATAACTTCAAAAAGTCAACATTGTAACTTTAGCGAAGCACAGGCTGAGAGCTCCCTGATGATGGTTTATGTGAACCGAAACATGTTGGAGCAACTATTATAATTTTAACTGATTTCAACTGTTTAACAATTTTATAATAATTTGTGTGCATTAGTTGGACAAATAAAGGACTTAATACTATCAACATGCAAGGTGCAACTACGAAGACATACCTATTCAGACTTTACTAATGGTGTCACTTAAACTTATATTAATCCACCTTACTAGTTACATCGTTACGCCAAATAAAGATTTGCTTTACACAAAAAAAAAGGTGCTGTGTGGTTTTGCTTATATCGTGGTCTCATTTTTTAAAGTTTATATGCGTTACTGAACATTTAACCCACAAATGTTCTTCTCATGCAGCATCGTAAAGAACATGATATTTACATTCCCCGTCTTATTGATCACGTGGAACCCTGCACACTCCATTTGGCTTCAAATTTCTCACACGTGTTACGCCACCACAAACTCTTAACACTCTTACGCTTACACCACTACCGAAAATCAGAGTTGCCGAAGGCCCCGGTGTCGAACACTGTTACCCAACCACGAACATCCTGAGCGCTGTGTGTGGTTTGTCAGTTCCTTCAGGAAAATTCTTGGGTAGTGACTCATAACATACCACGACCACTTGGTGCCATATTATTTCTAATTCATCACTCACGATTCGTCTCACAATTCGAAACATCGTCGTTAGAAAAATTACTAATCAGTCATCAATAGACGCCATCATTACAGAATGACATGAAATACATACGTGTTAAGGTCCATGTAATGAACAGGGAATCTTCCATTGCAGATCAGTTGTATACGAAATAATAACATCAAACGCAGTAAAAATAATTTAAATGTCAGCACATCTTTGCATTCTTGATGATTGCTGTAATCTGTTTCTGTACACGGTAGCTTTTTTAATGTTTCTTTGGTAACACTAGATACACCAACAAATACGCCACGTATCCATTGTGTATGCAGCAGATACACTAAGATGTTTAAAAACACAATAAATGAACAAAGTGTTACAACGTTTTTTATTCATCTTAGTAATTAACCAACTTAATACACAAAACTTTGTTTTACAGTAAGTTTTATTTCATGCCTCTACATGTTTCGAGCACATGTGCTCATCATCAGGAGATCAAATTGTATTATACAGCCTCTGGTACTCGAAACATGTAGAGGCATGAAATAAAGCTTATTGTAACACAAAATTTTGTGCCTCAGGTTGGTTAATTACTAAGATAAATATACTGAGATGCACGCTCAACAAAACATCAAAATTTGTGTTACAACTGGTTAACACTAAGGCTAATATACAATGAAAAGCATTTCGGACAAACCAATTTATTCCACTTTCCCACATGCTGCGGCCCTTCAGGACCACCTTCAGGAAAAACAATTAACTTTAGTGTAAATTACTGAAGTTATAGAGCTGTTATATCCCTGAGTCGGCAGACATGGTACACACCGTTAAAAAAAAACTATTTTTAATGTCGATGTATTTAATCCGAAATGGGAATATTTCCGTGGGAATAGTATGATCAGAAACAAGTGATTCTGCACAAGGTGGTATTTTTATTTCAACCCCAAATAACTTTAAATAAAAAAGACTACGTAGAACAATTTAAAACACAACGACCTGTACAAGCACTCTACATAATGCAGGTGGACCCATCCCCTTAAGATAAAATGCACATAGATAACAATATGCGTAACTTAGCAGCGAGGCGAATAGAAACGTTTCTTCCTGAACCACTTAATGCACAAGCGGTCACACTCTTTGTCATTTTTCATAACGGTATGATACATATTATGTTAGGTTGTTACTATTATTACGGCCTATTATTATAGCTCTTTGAAAACTTTTTTATTAATATATGTATGTTGATTTTGTCTACGTCACGTGTAAACCTGTCCGTTTCACATAACCTCAATGGTTCACGCTGTCAAAACATTTTACAACTTCTTAATAACAAACAAATTTTTTTATGGAATTTGTAAGTATGTATTTATTTATGTTTATAGTCATGCTCGATTCATAAATCAAATTTATTTTTTTCCAGATAAATGTAATAAATATTAAATACCATGATTGAACGTTGTGTTTTCTTGAATTATGCAAAGAAACGTGACATCACAACTTGCAAATTTCGTCACTGGATTTTTCCGTTATACCACAAAGATCGCAGTTACGTCATGCCAAATTATACAAAAATAACCAGAACAGAACAACAAATACTAGCCCGAATATTCTTAATATGTTTGTATTATTACCCTAATCATCTGGCAAACAAATGGCAACTATTTGGCGCCATTTTATACTGATACCGCCCATCGGTATTTCGTGCGCTTATCTCGTAAACAGCGAGAAAATATTATCACAGTAGGTACGTACTTAACATAAAGTGTTATTTTCGTCTCATTGTAATCGAAGTAGAATCTGTTAGACATACTTTAGTAAATAAACCGATATGCAGTTTCACAAGAATCCGTCCAGTGGAAGCCGACTTCTATTCGGACAAACAGAGCGACAAACATAAATCTCAATTTGCTTTCTGTAATTTTTTTTTTTTTAAATTTTTATAAACTACCTTAATATGGCGTAGTATTTCCATCTTCATTTTTTATGACGGTCTGGTGAGAAAACACGACACGTGCCGAAATACGTAAACAGATATACAATATAAAAAGACTTGTTAACTCTCTGCAAGCAGATTGCTACAGTTACAGCACACAGTAGATCGGTATGAGGCATGGGCAAACAAGCTAGTGGGTTCTGCATTGCTGTTCATTTGTACGTCAGTTTTCTTAAATAATACAGACCCCGCGGATATAAATGGACTAAGTTGCTCGTATAATCCATTTTAACACCAAGGTGGTATAAGTAAAACGATTAATCATCTGAATTCACATAGACGGAATAATTTTCCGGACTGCTACCAAAGTCATCAAGACGCCGTGAAATGCAAACATCCACTTTTAGTGATTTGCATGACGCTGGTCACTAAGTAATATCATGGTACATAGGGTTCGTTATTGCTAAACACGAGCGTATAAAATTATAGAGAAAACTGGGAAATACAACAACTTAAAACTAATGGCCAGAACAAACAAAAGAGATTGCCAAGTGTCTGTGTTGACATCAGTGACGTGGCAGAAGTTAACAGTCATACATTTCCGAAAGGTAATATACCAACAGAACAGTTCCGTGTCTCATCACCTGTTTTATATGAAACAGTCATGAAAAGTAACACTATAAAAATATTTCTAAAATAATATTTCACGCCTAGTTTAACGGACAATTTAGAATCGCGGTATCCCTTCATATTGCGAAAAGGAAGGTTCTGTGACGAATGATGGGTACCTTAGCTCAGTTCACCTTAGTCCAGCCATTCCCAAGTTGTATTCCGCCGAATTATGGCAGACTGTCACAAAAATTTCGATGGCAAACATTTTTTCCCGCTCACGTTTACAAATGCACTAAATCACTTCTTCGGATAAAGTTCCTTTCGTAGCCAACTGCGTGTGTTATACCGGTCAGACACTTCTCGCGAAGAATTAAACAAGGTGTTGTAGTAAATAGGGACGGAGGGGTCATCTTGAAAGTGCAACTTGACCCTCAGACAGCAAAGAAAGAACTAAAAATTAGTACGTACTCTTCAACTTTTTTCGTGGCAGTTTTTTTTTTGTAAAAAATGAGTTTCACTTGAGAAATGCGCTCTTATGGGCTATTACACAGCATGTAGTGGTAATTATTTCCGACGTTTCGAGACAACCTACAGGTCACATCTTCAACTGTCAAGAATCCAACAAGAATCGAAGTCTTTCGAAACTCTGTAGCCTCTCCTTAGAGGTGTATTATGCAAGATTACGTGCTTCCGCCTCGTCGTAGATAAGAACTGCGCTCTTATTGGATTCTTGACCCTTGAAGATGGGGCCGATAGGTTGTCGTGAAACGTCGGTAAGAATTTGATACTACACGCTGCGTAATGGCCTAAAACAGCGCAGTGCTCATCTACTTCGCGGCGGAAGCCTGAAATATCGTTGAATTTTGCTCGTTTTATTTTCCTCTAGGCCTGTTATTTGCCACACCCACTTCTGTGTCCCGCCTCTAAATGTACAGCCCAAAGAAGTTCTGTGTACAAATAAGTCTGGGGAAAGCTACTTAGCCCGTCAAGTAACTGGGGGAATACTTGTTGCATCCTGTTTAAAAATCTCTCCACATTACACTCTGATGGTTATAATATGGGCTGAATATATTCTCTTATCTCAGGTTTTACCCATTTGTTTTCGTCTATGACACTCAGGCACGAATGGCAGGATTATTAAAATTGACATTAAAATTAATCCTAAACAAAGAGGATTTTTTTGACGTTTTACTGACCTTGCATCTCAGTATATTTATCTCAGTAATTAACCAACTTGTTACACAAAATTTTTGTTTTACAGTAAGTAAGTGCACTAGGCGGCCACCTATAGGTGTGATGATACCAGAGGCTGTATAATACAATTTTGACCTCCTGATGATGAGCAAATGATCCTCGAAACATATAGAGGCATGAAATAAACTTATTGTAAAACAAAAATTTTGTGCATCAAGTTGGTTAATTACTGAGATAAAAAAGAGGATACTGTCGTACGTACACACCGGGCCAGCACAACGACAGCATCAACATACAGATTGTATACACTGCCACCATACAGAACTTCATAAGAATTGTAACAATAAAATAACTTTACCCATTTTACGATAACTAGGACAAGCTTAATATTTTAATGATTTTAAACAATGAGATTCAAAAGCAAAAAAATATGTGAAATTTTAAATTGTGTTACCAACGACAGTATTGGCATACGTATGTAACTTAGCAAGGTAATGACTACGAGCTCACTGCGGATGATAAAATAGTGTCGAAACATGTAGCAGCAGTATAATAATTTGTCGATTAATGGGCATCTGTTGTTTCAATGTACAAAATGCTAAAGGTCTTTCAGGTTCTAAGTAGGACAGGAAATTCTGCCACGAGCTAAGCGACTATCACTTTCTCAATAACACAGTATTTTACGGAGTTGGTTTTTCTGTCTTACTTTGCAGCAATTACGAATTTCCGTTATAAATCCATTAAATATTTTGTTTGCTGCACCATTTTTCTGATATCCTACGTTCGTCCATTAAAGACCGGCACCCATACAACAGGAAAAAGAATTTCCCTCAAACGCGGAGAAATGTGCATCCAGGTCCACGCAATGTCACTCACTTATGTTGGTAGGAGGTGGGGGAATGAAATAAACCGATTAATATTGCAGCAACGTTTTCAATTAATCTTCTCAATGAATTAGTTTAATTATTATTCATTGAACATCTTCCATAAACGGACACGACAGAGTTGTTGTTCATTTTTAAAACGACCAAAAATCTTTGTTACCTGCGTTACACGGAGACAAGGCAGGATATCCACACTGACTGTTAATGCTGAACTCATGGCACACAAATTTAAAAGCGCGACAAAATATGGTGCATTAAGTTATAACAACTTGTTGTTTATACGCTTGGATGTCTGTCATTTTGCTTTCGTTTCCAATGAAGTTCAAATGTAACTCTCAATTATTTACAATTCCATTATCAGATATTAGTAATAAAGGGCATTGGAATTCATACTTCATTTGACACAATTCTGTGCACATTTTTACCGGTAAAAACAGTATCTCTGTATCACATATAACACTGCATATTCCATGCACACACCACGAGATTATTTTCATGTTATTTGAAAGAGGTCGTGGTCACTGTTCTGAAGGTTTAGTGTACACTTAGAGTAAAAATGAAAGTACACTTAGATCAACTGGTATTGAGGAGAAAAACAGTGTTTCGTTGCAGCGAGAACCTCTAGTCTCATTCCGTTCGTGATCTGTCTTACGAAGGGTCCATAGCCCCTTCAAAGAGAGTTCTCCACAAGTGTGATTCTGTGCTTCCTGTTTCAAATTCCAGTAAGCTCTCTTTTCCTTAATGTCATCCTGTAGCTGCTTACGTTTTCTTCGTCATCTTTCCGTCACTTTTATCCTTCCCTCTATATTTCCTTCAATAATGTGTTTTAGAAAGTGGCTCCTACGTAAGATGTGATAAATTCAGTTAGCCTTCCTTGGTTGTAGGCATGTAGGATATTCCTCGCCTCCTCAACTCTACTTAATACTTCGTCATTTCTAACATGATCGGTCCAACTGATCTTCTCCATCACCACATTTCGAAACATTCCAGGTATACCTGATCTATTTTCCGAAGTGCCCAAGTTTCAGCACTAAAAAACCTGGGCTCCCAATGTAGCACTTGACCAGTTTCTCCTTAAAATATTAGTTCAATTTGCTGGTGACAGTCTTCTTCTTCTTCTTCTTCTCCTTCTTCTTCTTCTTCTTCTCCTTCTTCTTCTTCTCCTTCTTCTTCTTCTCCTTCTTCTTCTTCTTCTTCTTCTCCTCCTCCTCCTCCTCCTCCTCCTCCTCCTCCTCCTCTTCCTCCTCCTCCTCCTTCTTCTTCTTCTTCTTCTTGAATGCCGTTTCTGCAATGACCATCCTGGATTTAATTTCAGTGCATCGTGCATCATTTGTCATCATGCTCCCCAAATACTGAAAAGAGTCCACATCCTACAGTTGTTTTGATGGATCAAAATCTGCACTGAGGATGGCTGCTTTGAGGTTATCATTATTTAGTTTCTTCCAGAATCGTTTCCATTCCATAACATCTTCCAATTTCTTCTTTCAATCACGCCCTGTAGCATCATTATTCCACCGCCAGCAGCACAAGTTCGTCTGCTTATTTCACAGTGCGAATTTCTTGTCCTCTTATTTTGAAACCTCAAAATCCTTCAAGAGCTTTCTTGGTAATGTACTCGCTGTATACGTTTAACAGAATCGACGACAAACAGTATCCTTGTCTAACTCCTTTTCGATATTCATACATCTTGTCTCCCCTTGGTCTAATAGTAGTTTAACACTCTGATCGACGCAAAATTTGCTGATAGTGTTCTTTCGAGACAGCCGATACTAGTTTCCTTTAGGATCTGCATTAATTTGATCCAGTTTACACGGTCAAATGTCTTCTGAAACTTTATGACAGAATCACACAGCTCTTTATCTACGTCCGAAGTCCGTTCTGATATTCTCTAACCACATCTCTAGATCCTTTTCCTCTTCTAAATTCAAATTATTCTTCTCCAAGTACGTTCTCAATTTTAAATCCACTCTGTTCTTCTAAGTTTCAGCACCATACCAAGCTGTGCTCCAAATGAAGCAATATAACAGTTCCTTCGTTACATTTACGTCCAGTGTGGTGGTAAAAACAATCTTCATCTTTTTGAATGCTCCTTTTTTCCATGGAAATCATCGATTTAATTCTACATCTTGTATCATTTGTTATCATGCCCAAATAACTGAAATAGTTTACATTCTCTGGTTGTCTTTTATCTATCATAATCGGTAATGGGGAAGGCTGCCTTGAAATTCTCATTGTCTTAGGTTTTCATCCAGGGTATTATTACTATTATTATTATTAGTAGTAGTAGTAGTAGTAGTAGTATTTGTAATAGTAGTAGTAGTAGTAGTATCAGTAGCAGCAGCAGTAGTAGTAGTAGTAGTAGTAGTAGTAGTAGTAGTAGAAGTAGTAGTAGTAGCAGAAGTAGTAGTATAAGTAGTATTCTTATTACTACTACTGTTAGTCCTGTTACATCAAATATATTTCCAGCACCTCACAAATTCAAGAGCGTGCACTTCAGTGACTACGTATTTCAAAGCCACATTTGTAACATAAAGCCGTAAATGGATATGTTATCTGCGAAAATCGCAGCTACGAATGGAACTTGAAAAATTTTCGTTGAATTTTCAAATAATATACATTTAATTTTTACAAATTAGCCATGTTCGATATTTATTTCAAAACTCAGTTCGTCTATACAAACTAATATACAGACTGTCGACGTAATCATTTACACAACACATGTGAGAAAAATTCACCATTACACACCATTGACAGAGAATTACGCAATTTGTTTCACAGCGATAATTAATAAATCATGGCTAATAATACGAATTCCATTCATTAAACCAATAAACACGGTCAGAAAACGCTTTAAAATCGGTGCTGCGTGAAAAGCAATTAGACGAAAGCATCAATCAGCTAAAATACACCAGTTCATACATTATTTGGAGCTTTTCTACCTACTAACCCTCTAATGCCGACGCTAATCTAAATGACATATTAAAAATACCGTTCCCACCTTACAGAAAACTAAATCGATGTATATTATAACAAGAAAGGCAAGACACGTGTAACGTAACATTGGGACGCGTTCATGCAGCCATTGTAGCCGTCGAAAAAACAGTATTACATATTTCGAACATGTGTTTGTAACCTTAGGCATACAACATGCTATGCGCATGCGCCATAATGACATCTGTGGCCTGCCTGGCACTACAACATTTTTCCACATTTTCTCACAAAAGGAACGATTTTCGGAAAAAAAAAAGTTAATGGACAAAAATGTGTGTTTTGATTTTCTCTACAAGTTTTGACTGAAATATTTCTCATTCTAAGAAGTATTAAGCGAGATATTATCAAAAACATATATTGGTCATCATGCAAAGTAAACGTTTGTCCTTGTCATATTTTAACGAATCTTGAATTTTCTCGGCAGAATTCCGAAAAATACTCAAATATCAAATTTACTGAAAATCCGTCGAGTCGAATTCAAGTTGTTCCATGGGCAGACACACATGATGAAGCTGTCCCTTTTCGCAATTTTGCAAGCCCGCCTAAAAACCAAATATTCATGCTGTTTAGGGAAGTAATCACTGCTCCGAGAATTTTACAGAAACACGTGAATATATCTGTGTCAAGACGCAGGGTTTCTGAATGTTAATCCTGGTCTATGGACAGCAACCGATAAGCTGTAATGTTTATATATGTGATAACAGAGTGCGGTAATCAGAGAGAGAGAGAAATAGTTAATTTTAGTGTGTCCGCACAACGAAAAATATTCTGGCAACACCAGTTCAGTGCAGACTTACACTGCCCTAAAGCCTCGATTTCTTGAATTAAGTGCTTTAATTAATTAATTACTTCTCGCTTACTTAGTACTTAATTAATTAATTACTTGCTTACTCGCTCACTGACTCACTCACTCGCTCACTTACTTGCTTGGTTACTTACTTGCTTACTTACTCCATGGAGCAGAGTCCTACTTGAGAAGCTAAGCGGTTTGCAGCTAGTCAAGAAATCCCCCTCATTTTATGGAACCCGAAGGTTCATTACCGCATTCACAAGTGCCCGCCACCTGTCCCTATCCTCAGCCAGCTCGATCCAGTCCATACCCCCACATCCCACATCCTGAAGATCCATTCGTACCAAAGTATCAGTCCAGGTCCGACGTTTTATCTTTGAATATTTCGTAACAAAATACGTTTTAACAGGAAGGAGTTGTTAGCACATCGCCAAACCTCCAAGCTGGAGGGCCACCCCTTGTCGGCTGTCCGCAACTGCTTATTCAATATATTCGCAGCTACCCTCCATATCGGAGGCTGTTCCTCCATCCGCAACCTGAGGACGCGCTATGCCGTGGTGCCAGGGACCCACTTATCACATGGGCCTTAATTATACAAACACGAACTTTCCTCAAAGGTCTTCACGTAGCATTACGGAAGGTGTTATTCTATACACTGTAGTGGATGAAGTTCTTGTAATAAAACCAACTAGATGCAATAATTCTCAAATTTATTTTTGGAATAAAAACTCCACATGTTTCGGACGGTTCCTCTGTCCATCATCAGGAGTTTTTCACTGAATACACAGCAATGGTATATGTCATACAGTCTTTATGTGCGTCATCCCCGTTGTGTGATATACAATTAGTATTGCAATATATGTGCGTGGCACTTACCGTCAAACACA
>Ga0131853_10018596_pt1 | contig 12647 bp, 7 predicted proteins | sample TergutLab28metaG_FD_92764 | JGI IMG/M metagenome (GOLD analysis project Ga0131853, IMG submission 92764) | Labiotermes labralis P1 segment gut microbial communities from Petit-Saut dam, French Guiana - Lab288 P1 (version 2) (version 2) | ecosystem: Host-associated > Arthropoda: Insects >...
AGGACGCCAACACCCCAAGATGTTCGGAAAAAAGGCAGTAAAATTCTAAAACTACCGCCGGTTCGCAATTGTTTTACATTAGCAATAACAAATAAATTGGTTGTCATCATAAATAGTCTTAAATTACCAAAAATTAAAATCTTACTATATGAAATGAAATTTCTTGTACCAAATTACAGCTGCCTCCAGAAACCCTAACTAGGGGGCTACCGACCTCAGATCCCCGTTCTCTCCGTCCTCTGTCCTCAGCTGAATTTGTTGAAACCCCTCCCCCCCCCCGAACAAAATCCCTGGGTACGCCACTCATTGGGGTGGATGTGAAAGAAACGGTCGTGACCCCATATCAGGTAATATCTTGAAATTTTTGTGGCCTGGATTTAAAACTTGAGACTTACGGATGTCAAACGAGAGGCCTAAACCGCAATACATAAATTAATCTGTATAGAAGTACAGGCAATATTCCCATGCCATTAATGGTAGATTCGTAAAGTGTTTCAGATCTGACGAATTTTGAAACTGCCTTAACCAGCATTCCTTGTGGCGTTGGAAGTATATTCAGCGTGCTTTCAAATATTGAATTTACGCGGGGGCGCGAAAAGTACGAACCTACGACGCCAACATTTTTCAAGATGTAGAACACATTCATTCAATTTTAAAATTTATTTTCCTTCCTCACTTCCATTTATAAAATATTCGGTGCCATGTATAAACAACGTTTTCTTAAATATGAAGTTTATGTGGTCCTTGAAACACGTATAGTAGAATACACCCGAGTTGAGGACATAACTTCCTGTGCGTAGTGATTTCCGTCGATGGAACATAATTGCTGAACGTACTTGTTGTTTGGGCGCCCTTGGGCTGGTAAGCATTCTTTTCTTGCCTTTCTTGACAAGGAAATTGTAAATTTGATGCATTTATGCAATATAGGCGTGAAATCTTCACATTATAAGGTAACTGTAATTCATTGAGACAATGTAATGCAGTTTTAATCAAGGTCTGTTGAATGCAACTGGAGTCTGGACATGGCGTACCTAACCTGATTGCTGCCGTACCGGTTTGTGCAACGTGATTAGCGATAATTTTTAGGAACAATATTACGTAGGCGTTGTTAAAGCAGAGTGTGAAATTTGTTATCATGTAATGCCGTATTCTGTGCAATAGGTTCATATACGTAACCATGAAGAAGAAGTATGCAGGAGATGACTCGGAAAATGAGTTTTCGGTAGACGAGCCAGAGGAACTACAGGGCTCCGACGATGACTGGACCCCCGGGTGTGGAGAGGTATGTTTAAAATTGTACTTTTCAGTTGTAATGATTGACGGAACTGTTTGATGTAATGCTTATCACACGTTTGTGTGGGTAACTTACTGTTCTGAAGGGACATGCATAGTGCATGTTAACATGCCTAAAAGGTCAGCCATGATTGAATCATGGCATGTTGAATGAGATTATTTGAACTTGAATTTAACAGCGAATTTTTAATTGAAATTTGTTTCTTTTTATGAGTAATGGTTTGGAGTTGCAATTATAGGCAGTGTCTTGCCAGCCAAATTAATTCATTCCTGGATTTTAGAGATATGGTTGGTGGGCACATCTTGGATGGTGATATACTGGTAATGGATTAAATCTCCAGCTGCAGTCCATATCAAATACTTAGTTGTTGAAATGTACAAAAATAGATGGCATAAATATTTGAACAAAGTTCACAGTACCAAAATAATTCCATGAAATGGAGTTCTTGTGATGCTAACATACCTTAGCCAGTCAAGAAATTGCCCGCATTTTGTGGAACCTGAAAGTTCATTACCTTGATTGCAGTGGCATTCCATTTGTCTGTGTCCTGAGCCAAGTTGTGCAGTCCATGCCCTGACATCCTGTTTCCTAAAGATTTGTTTACATAATATTCTTCCATCTGTGCCTAGATCTTTGAAGCTGGCTCCTTCCTTAGGAGTCCAGACCAAATACCTGTATTGATTTCTCTTCTCTACCCACTCATGCATGCCATTGCCTGCAATTCCATTGTCCCTGATTAGGCCACCGAAATAATGCAACATAAAATAATGTAGGATGATGTAAAATAAAATTGATATAATGATAAAAGTCTTTAAACATTTTTGAAAAATGAAATAAAATGCTTGGTTATTTTTAGAACTTTTGTCTGTTAAGTTAGGGAGGTGTTTGCCTTTTTTTGTTTGAATATTTGAAAACTGTTCATGAGATACTTCATGAAGTTTAAGAATGCTTTTACAAATTGTTTGCGGTGTCATTGTTAATGATGAGAGAAATGCTGGGTGTATCAAATCATCACAGGGCACAACCTTACCCACTCAGAATTTAATGACTGTGAGGTACAACTTGTAAATGAGTTAGCATGCCACATTTTGGACCTTGCGGTGTAATTTTTTTACACCTGTTTGACATTAGTTTGTAAATAAAATTTTATAGTGTGACAGTGTTTTTAATTGCTATAATTATAAAACACGGGTTTTTGTTTTAAAGAGAATTGGAGAACCCATCTCATAGGTTAGTATTGCATTTACAGCAAAGAGCCTTTCCAGGTAATTTCATTTGATACTTGACCTTGTATTTCTTTAAATACAATATGTTGTATTTGCAGAATATGTTTTCTGCTGCATGTAATGCTTTAACATAAACCTGTTTTCAAGCTGGGACTGCTTTGTTGTCATTTGGTACAAAGTCTTAACAGCTATGCACATGGTGGAAATAAAGGAACTCTAAGAACGGTGTAAGTATTTCGTGAGAATCATGTTGTGAACAAAGTTTTGAGGGTTAAATTGATTGCTTTTGTACTGACATACGCAGAAACAGATTTTGTTGACCTTAAGCTGTTTGCTGAAATTTTTTTCTTATGGACATAGTTTAGCATCATTTGAGTTGTAGGAACACACTTCTATCCTATTATGATCCTTGGTTTCACTTCATTTAACACTGCTGACTGATGAATTACCAAAATGTCTGGCTGCAGGGGGAAATACCATGTGTAGGAGAAGGATGTTGAGGATGGAGAGCTCAGATCTTCACTGCTTTACTGGTTCCATTTGTGGACAGTACAGAACCTAATCACCAGAAGTCATAAACACATTACAAGACCTAGCGTGTTTCTCAAGTACACTCTGTTCAACAAAAATCAAGTGGCCTGAAATTTCCTACATCCCGCTCCGGAAGTGACGTGATGTACAGTTGCCATCATAATTCGAGTCGTTTTACTTTCCCCACATTTGTGCATTCGTGGCATTTCACTGTCTTCCATTCGTTACAATCAATCACGCCGCATGTGTATTAACCGAAGGCACCAATACATTTGCTTAATTTGAAGTTAAAACATGAATTAAAGGTCATTAAATTTCCCAGGCGTATGGCTAGCTAACTCTGCTGCCAGGGATGGATGAGGTGATATGGGTGATCTTACCTGTAGCAGACATAGCCGAGCCCGTTAAAGTGGGATAGCGGTACTGTTCAGAAATTAGCTATGTTGGTTCGAGTCCAAGCATCACCATATGTGTGTGTGTATATACACACACACACACACACATATATATATATATATATATATATATATGTGCGTGCTTTTTGTGTGTTTTATACTCATCAACACTCAATTGAACTGTGCAGTAACACATCCATTATTTAATTGCGCATTATGAAAGTTATCTTTGCTCCATTGGGAGGGCTAGAAATGCGAGTGGCACAGATATTTCTGTTATTTTTCCATAGTTCTTTTTCTTTGTTTACCGACATTCTGATTTAGAGGGTTCGTGTTGGATTGGGACTTAAACAGGGCACGTGAATCTTGTTGGTGCTTACGGGCCCTAGCGGGTCACGAGATCTGACAAAGGTTTACTGGCTGTACTGATGATGGTTATGAAAACCAAAGTTTGTATGTTGCAATAATAATAAACTCAAAGGCAATGAAGGACCCATGTTGGTTATTTTAAACTGTATTTTGCTGCATAATCAAAATGATGGATGGACCGTGCCCTAACCTGTATTTTAGTAGTTGTAGGAAGTATGTTTACAGCGTGCAGTTGTGAATTTACACAAAGTATCAATATTCGCCCCTACTGTTAACTGATTTTATGATCGAATGCTTCTGTTTATAAAGTGTAGTCTTTGAGTCATATTCAGTTTGTTCCACAAATTTTCGTGGGTCGCCAGAACTGAAATGGGCCCCCTGCGGCCCATTTTACCCCCACTTTGATAAGCTTACTATAGACAAATTATGTGCAAAACATGCATGGTTCAAAGACGTTTTGTTTCTAGAAGTATCTCGCTTGTGTATACAAAATGAGTATAAAATACTTTAGCCCTTATAATGGCTGTTTTCAGAAACAGGCCTCTTAATAAGAAGTCCAGAATCCCTGTGCTTCAACCACTGATTTCATTCGTCATGTCATGGACTCAATCAGTGATTGAACATAATGTTGAGACGAAGCAACTTCATCCCACGCATCAGACACAAGGGTCCATAGCTCGTCGCTATTTCTGGGAGGGAGGACAGGCCAGGTTTCCTGCAATGTCCTCTTCACCTCACTCCACATATTCTTGATGGGGTTCATATCAGGTGCTCACGGCGGCTAGTCAGTGAGTTCGATGTCGGCCTGCAGCGATAACCATCCTTGAACCACACTGGAATCATGAAAGGAGGAGTGGTCTTGCTGGAAATGGATTATACTATCAGAATAAAGCATTTGTACAGAGGGAAGCATTACATTCTACAAAATGTGCTGATACTGAATACTGTCCAGGTGACGGTCTATACGATGGAGCCTTCCAGCCCCTTCGTGGGAGATCTAGCCCCAACAGAGAACAGACACGCGACCTTTGCATGTGCAAGTAGACATATACTGAGAGTTGTAACACTCTCCCTGAGGTCTGTAAACTAAAACCAGCCCATCATTTGCTGAGTTAAGCATATATTCATCAGAGAATATGACTTTATCCCACTTGTGATCTACATTGCTTTAGCAAACACTAAAAGGTATAGATTATTTTCGTCAGTGAGAAGCTCCTTCACCACAGCGTGTCATGTCCTGAGGTCTGCTTCCTTTAGTCTCGAAATAAGTGTGGTTTTTTGCCCAGGAAAGCCAGTAGCAGCTTTAGGATCCCTTGCGCTGATGAAAGGGTTTCTCTGAGCTTCAGCTACTAAAGCAGCATCCTGAGCTGGGCTGGATACGCGCTATAACCCTGTTCCTCTGCGCCTTCCAACGTGCCCATCCCTCCGGTATTTCTGTTGCCATGCTCTTGCAGTAGATTTAAGAACACCATACAGTTCACCTGCAGAGCTGGCACTTATTCCTCCCACCTCAGCAAGAGCGATGACGTGTTCGCGAATAGACCTGTCATGGTGAGCCATTGTGATAAGAATGAATGAAGGAAGAGCTTGAACTTTAAGCCAACCCTGTCGATGCGTAGGCTCAAGGACAATCCTGTTGTTGACAAACCCTTTTCACTTTATTTCCTTATTTGGACATCGCTCGGCGACCAGTCATTACTAGAAAGGGGGAGAGTTAGATGAGTTTCGTTGTTAGTTTGAGGGCCTGCGAATTTGATTCGGTTTGTAGCTGCTCAGAAAAAGATAACGTTCTCTCGCTTTCCGTTTTAGCGGTTGGCAGGCGCTCAGGGCATATATCTGTGCTAGTTTGGTTTCGTTTGGGGATTTTGGTTTTTAAGTTGATCTCTGTTCTCTGTGGCATGCCAGACTGTCTCTAGCGATTTTTTTGGTCACGTCCATGATGTGGAGATGTGGGTGTTGGAGGATGGGGAGGCTGTCTGCTTCCAGTTAATTGGTTTGTTTATTTCTGTTTGTTGGTTGGAAAAACTCATGCCGAGTCATTGTGCATTTGTTGTGTTAGAGAGATCTTGTAATGTATACAACGTATGATCGTAATAAGTATTGTGGCTGTTGCTACAGAACTACTTGTTATGCTTGAGTTTATGGTGTGTGATACCATTAATACAGAAAAACACAATATTTAGTATGGGGAATGATATTCTTACTTTTTTTGTTTAGGTTTTTGAGCTTGTTCTCCACTGGAGGATTTATCTTTTAGTTTTTTGGGTTGTTCTGGGATACTTGTGACATTGTTCAGAAAGTCTGATTCTTTTCTATTTCATGCCAGAAGGTCAGTGCATATTTTAACATTTTAGTTGTGGGTTCATCATAACTGTGGGCACCACGTTTGTACAATCAGAATCTGGCAAATTTATTTTGTGTTCATGTTTATGACATCTCAGTCATCATTGTAATTGTTAAATGTCAATTACTGTGCTCCACATTTTACACTCGTTTTAATGTTTTCAGCAGTTTATTTGGTTTGACTGGATTTTGGATCATCATTCACCTTCCAGAGTTTTTAATGCCATTCAGATGTGCAGTAATAAGACACTACAACCATAAACGTTTGTTAGGGTGTTGTAAGTTTAGGTTGTGGTTTTGTTGGGTTGTGTGAAAAATTTGATGTTAATGTGCTGCTGTATATGTTGCACACTTTCTGGCAAGGGCAATTGAACATGTCTTACACACTTGGCTATAACTCAAAGACTTTTTATCGTTTTAAACATGCAAGTGATTCTTAAAACCAGGAAAATGCATGCTGAATAGCTTCTGAGAATTGTTGTGGAGGGGTATGGCATAAGCTAAATATTCAAGAAGGTCGTCTGTTACTTCTCTTTGCTTTAACCCCCACTTATGATTACACACCGCTTCTTGATTTATGCCCTGTCATTTTCAACTTAATGCTCTTCGGTTTATTTAAATTTATTTAAGTCTTATGGGAATATCACACTTTTTCTTATTTACACCCACAATTGCAGGAGCGCAGGTAAGGCTTAAAACAAGACCGTGGTGTACATATATTACATTTTTTTTCCTGTGATGCTTTGACCCCTTCTGGAGTCATGGTGTCCCCTTTAGGGGCTTTGTGATCACTCTCTTTGAACACACCACACTACGTAGGACTCTGGATGAGTGATTAACCCAAAACAGGGACCTCTACCTAACAACACACAACACTCACAAGAGACAAACATCCATGCCTGCGGTGAGATTTGAACCCACAATCCCAGCAAACAAGTGGCCGCAGACCCGTGCTGTAAACCACGTAGCATATTACATATAAGAATGTACAAATATACTATGGGTCTACAAATCCTGGTGCCAGGTTGTCATGGTGACTAAATTTTGTGCATTGGTGCCTAAAAATTTGTGGATCTTCACTATGGAACTTGCTTTTTGTCAGGTGGCTCCTAGATTTTTTAAAAATTTTTGCACCTCTAATATATATACATGTATTTTACATGTGTGCATTTTTGACAAGAATACATGCGCATCTGTGTTACACCACACACACACACACACACCATCTAACAGGAACATGTTTGCACTCTCAGTACACATAAAAATACTGAAAGTTAAAATACTGCAGATGGCTGAGTGATGGAGGACCTCCAGGGTTTAAAACAGTATGTGAAAAGTGCAGTCTGTTAAGAAACAAGACCTTATACTTCAGCAGTCAGAGAGTTATACAGGCTCTCAAAACCAGCCTTCAGACCAGGTCCACATAAATAGTGTACTGCATACATAATGAGTGCTGCAGACAACCTAAAAGGAGGAATGATTGCATGAGTGAGGTGGGAGGGATTATATCACCATTTTATGGGTACATGGTAACATTTTATAATATTTGTATTTCTAGCTTTGAGAAATTAGTGCATCTAGTTGGTTTTATTATAAGAATTTATCATGATGCATGGATCCTGCTCGCAAGCTGTCAGCAAACCTGTATGACATATACCATTGCTGTGTGTACAGTGAAAAACTCCTGATGATGGACAGAGGAACTGTCTGAAACATGTAGAGTTTCATTCCAAAAATAAATTTGTGTGTGTGTGTGGTGCAGAGTAAACAGGAACTAGTTCCTGTTTACTCTGCACACACACACCACACACCTAACCAGGAATTACATATGCAGCCACAATTACCAAGATTTTAGCATAACGATACACTACTATATTGTATTTTATCATTTTAATCATTCATAACTTTAGCTAACACAACTTGTAAACTCCCTGAAGATGGAGTATTAACACTGAAATGTGTCCAAGTAATTTAATTTATATTTACACTACTAATTTGTGCATTTTTTGGTGTATAATAAACATTTGTATATATGCATTGTAGCATATGTGTGTATTCTGAAGACACTGTTGTCAGTTGCAGTTCATATTTAAGTGATCTGTGCCTTTATATAAGGTTATCATTTCTTTAATGCTGTTGGCTCTTGAATCATTTTATGTCATACAAAACAGTATCCTATGTAGTCACTGAGATGTGATATATGGGAACGTGTATTTTTGCGTAAGGTCAGGTGTTTTGTTAGTGGCATTTGCGGTGAAATGCTGTATGTTAATGCTCTAATGACCTAGCATCAAGCGCAGTATATAGCCGTAGGACCGCAGTACTAATGTGGGAAAGTGTTGCTGGTGCTGTTTTGGGGATCTAAGTTGCCTTGCTGTGAATGTCTGTTTTAGAATATCTTACGATTCCTCCAGTGTTTGTTAATTATCTGTTGCCATGTTTGACGTTTCTCCTAGTGGACAGTATATTTATTTATCCCCCCTCCCCCCCAAATAACTTACACAGTAGTACATGCTGTTTAGTGTTTAAGGGTAGGATGATGGTCAATCATTGGAATAAGTGGGAGGGATGGGGAAGGAAACAGTTGTGGCATAGTTTGAGTTACTGTGTCATATATGTGTGGAGAGACTAGGGAAAATGAACATAAAGCCTAGCAGAGATTAGAACCTGGTGCCCCCTCTGTCAAGTCAAATTTTCCTTGCACTAGAGCCAGCTTGTCCAGATGCATGGACAAGCTGGTAGTACCAGAGCATATGTGTGCTTCATTGTTGCATTTCTTCCTGAATGTGATCTGTATTAAAAATATATACACCATATGTTCGTAATAAGTCTCCCCAGGGTGATTAGTTCTGAGGATATGCCAAACATTTTTCATGCTATACTTTTGGAGATCACAGTCTGATGTGGAATTATAAGTGAAATGAATTTTCATGGTCATTGGATAGGGTACAGGAAGGCGACAGTCCCGTCGCTTGAGAAACTCGACAACTACAAAGAAGCCTCGCCTCGCTGAACCCAGTACAAGTGAAGAGGAGGATGAGGATGAAGTTTCTGAGGATTCAGAAAGTGACAAGCCACGTTCCAAGAAGTCAAAAACAGCAAAAGGTGGCAGAGGAAGACCCAAGAAAACACAGCCAGTTACTTCCACGTCAATCCCGGTTACCAAACCAAAAGGAAAACCTACTGACAGCATTGTCAGTTGTGAGGCAACATCAACTACAGGGGCACCTACTCTTCCTACACCAACTGAGAAGGAGTTTACTGTAAGTATTGACAGGGTTTATTATTTACGAACATATTGATACTGAGTGTTGTGAATTGTGTGCCATGCTGAATGTCATGGAGACATTGTCTCTTCATTAGTATTATTCATGTGATGAACTAATTATTAAAAGGAGAATACAGGAGTACTTTCTTTAATTTGTGGTAGTAACCTTCTATTAGGTAACTTCCTGCCCGGCTGTGAAAAGAAACATATTTCTGGCAGGGTGTTTCATGATGTTTTTGCAGTTTAGGAACTAATACAAATAATATGTTGTAATTTCTTGGATATAACCTCAGTATTTCCTGCCATTAGATTGGTCATGCCTACTTAGTCTGTGGTCATATGTTACACCTTTCTGGGCACGTTCTGAGGATCCTGGTAACAATTGCGTATGTAGTTGTTGTTGAAGGCCTGTTCAATGTTCCGCACTGTCTGGCCCTTCACCTCCAGGCATACTCTGCAACACTGTGGAGGTGATGTACATGACATGTGATGTCTGAAGGAATTCCTGAACAGCATTGGGGTTTTCAGTTTGTCTTAGGTGGTGTTTAATGTCAGGACTACCGATCCCCAGCGCCGGTTACCCACATGACTAAATTTTGTATGGTGGCGCCTAATATTTTGAGCATATTTGTTGCAATTCTTTTGTTCCTGACTTACAGAAATGTGTGACAGGTCACATGCACTGAGCAGAAAGCACCAGATAATAGTGAGCTTTGCGGTAATTCAAGAATTCTGGGTCATCATTAGGGACCTTACTGCATGTCAGCAGTTCTGGCAACTAGAATTGGAAGGTGGCTTGTAGATTTTTGGAAAATTTGTGGCCCCTTGTTTTGTATGATTTTTTAAGTGTTGTTTCAGCATGCAGGTCTCGTGTTTCTTATGCATGGCATTCTAATGACCTGTGTCAGGTGACATTTTGACACCCGTCATTGTACCAATCTGTGTATACTCATACTCATTTTCCTGTCACACCAACATGTGAGCTGTATTTTAGTTGCATTTGCATATGCTGCAAAAAGTGCAGCTGCTACATGTCATTCGGTCCATCCGCCTCTGTACGTTCATCAACTCACCACTGGATGGGTTTTTGTGAGGTTTGATATTGGAAACTTTTATTAAAACTTGTTTAAAATTCAAGTGAGGTTAGAATTGGACAAAAACTTGGGCACTTTACATGAAGACGTAAGCACATTTGTATTTTTGAGAGCAGTGAGGAATGTTTTGTAATGTGGCAAAAGGCAAAGGGAGTCCATTGTTGCATTTCTGTGGCAACAGTCAGCGGTTTGTATTCTTGACTTTGGCATGTGGCTTAATAGTGCACAGAATAGATTTTTGCATTCCCATGGCAATAATGATTATGTGTACTTGCCACATTGTTATGTTGCACATACACTGCCTGTTGTGTTACGTGTCATTTTTTATCGTCGTACCGTGGGTGGAGTGTTTGTGGAACTTCTGTATTGATCTTGCTTTTTTTTTCCATAAGTTTTAGGCACCATTTAACAGGTGTGTATAGAGCATTTAGAGCTGATACATTTCTAATCCTGCCTGCCTATCTGTGTACCCCACGCGTGCAAGCATGCACATGTGCCCCACACACACACACACACATACTTACATAGACTAAAATAGAATGTGGATGGATGGGCACTGGAGTGACCTGCGCACTTCAACCGATAGTTGATCTTCTCTGCAGCCCATTTGCTCATTCATTCAGCAGCCCTGCACCTTGAACAGAGTACAGTATCTTGCTGACAGAGATGTCCTCAAAATCTCCTGGTTTCATAAAATGACAGCTGAAGCACTTGTACACATACAAAAATGCAGTGCTATACCTCCCTTCCATGGTGTTATGGAAGATGCCAGGAAGTTTGGGGAGAGAAATTGGAGGAATGCTGCAAGGAATAGAGACAGCTGGCAGAAGCTTCTGAAGAAGGCCTTGGCTCAAAAGGGGCTGTTGTGCCGATGATGATGATGATGATGATACCTCCCTTCCTTATGTGCCATTATGCCATGTAGTGCAGTCAAGTGTGGGGACATCTGGTGCACTATTTTTCACCAAAATTTCTCATTTCTTTAAATACAGTGAAAGCTACATCCATTGTTTCTGAAGGGACAGCAGCAGAAAGCAAATATAAATGCAGAAAAATGATGGCTGAGGGAAGCATTGAACTGTCAAAAACACATAAAAACCCACACAAATTTTCCAGTTTGGCATGCAAAAAACTGCACTGGTTCATGGTCATGTTCATCCCACTTCAACTTCAACAGTGTTCTCCACACCCACACAGTCATCAGTCAACTCACAGATCCTGTAAAAGCCACAGGTTGTAAGGTCAGAGTCCACAGATACGCTAGAACTGAAACTGACATCCTCAGGGCTGAGCTGAATTGTATCCTTGGTTAAGGTGTCGTCATCATCATCTCTTTAAATACTGGAGTGTAAGAAGTCAGTGTCTGGTTTAATTTCATGTACATAGCCTTACAGACAAAACTTTTTGCCTAGCTGTTGCTGTGAAATGTTCTGCTTATAGAATGTTCATTTTCAGTTTGATGTCCTTCCACAAGTCCATTAAGCACACAATGTTGAGTACTATATGCTTCGTGTAAAATTCCTTGAAGCATCTTCTGATGCCCATATCAAGAGGTTGTAACATGCTTGTGCAGTTCAGTGATTATACACAACTTTTACATTCTTGGCGGCTCAGTTTTTTCAGGAACAACAAGGTGCCTCCATGCGCATGCATGGAGGCACTGAGCAGCCTTAACTGTGTGACGATGGTCACTCAACTGACCGTCCACGCTTGGCTGACGTGTGGTGACGTTTTGCCAGTAAAGTTATGGCCGTAACGGCAGATACCAGTATTGGCAGGCTAACACTACTGTAGGCTAACTGGATTGGTCACATCTTGTGTAGGAGCTGCCTTCTAAAACACAATATTGAAGGAAAGATGGAAGAGATTGGAAGTCGAGGAAGAAGGTGGAAGCATCTGCTGAATGACCTAGAGGAAAAAGGAAGATACTGAAAGTTGAAAGAGGAATCATTAGATTACATTCCTGTGGTAGAGGCTATGGACCTGTCACAAGACTGTCTGCGTTTTAGGTTTCTGTGACCGTGCATCGTGAGCAAATTGTGGAGTGAGCGAGAAAACCAACAAGATGCAACAGTTAGATGTTTATTTTTAACAATTTCTCAACATGTTTCGGGCATCATTATGCCC
>Ga0131853_10018597_pt1 | contig 12647 bp, 8 predicted proteins | sample TergutLab28metaG_FD_92764 | JGI IMG/M metagenome (GOLD analysis project Ga0131853, IMG submission 92764) | Labiotermes labralis P1 segment gut microbial communities from Petit-Saut dam, French Guiana - Lab288 P1 (version 2) (version 2) | ecosystem: Host-associated > Arthropoda: Insects >...
TTAAGTGTTTCATTCAGTTCTCAACCACTGAACATTAGTAATGGCAAATTAGGGCCTCAGAAAATTTGATCGAAAATCTATATTAAATTAATTTTTATTTGGGTTCGTACTTTAATAGTTTCATCTGTGAAGCAAATCCGAGTGGCACTATATCAGTCTAGAAACGTATTTTAAAATGTATATATTTTACAGACGAGTGTAACTTTGGGATTGTTTCTGTTGTATAAATCATAAGAAGTGGTACTCTTCTGGTCATAACCCTCATGACCGACATACTGTCGATCTCTGAAACGTTGTTTTACTTGAACTATCAATATTTTCGCCCTCTCCAAGGAATTTTAGTCGCCTTGAAAAGTTCGTATCGTGGGTTTAGTACACCCATTACAAGTATTAAGCATATTAATATATTTACGACGCGTAAGTATTAGTAGTAGTAGTAGCAGCTCTTGTTGTTGTTGTTGTTGTAAAACTGACGATGGAGGAGCAGATTCCTCCGAAAATGTGATACCTGTCTGTGAACTACACAGCGCTTCTTCCCAGAAAAGAGTAATCTACCACAATGAAGTATTTTTCTGAGAAATCGTACGGCATGGCCAGTCCAACTCTGGACAGAGAGTATTGCTCGGCATGGAAGGAGGAGTCTCTATTCTCATTCTCTGGTGTGGATATTAACAACAGAGCGCCAGATGTGAGAGAGTAGTTCGAGTAAGCTCCTGCATAACCTCCCTCATTAGTACTGGCAATGGCAAAGATTTATCGCGTGCAACTGTTTGCAGGCATACAAAAAGCATCGCAAAACCAGTAATCTACTGAACTTCCTGCAGATTGTTTTCGAAATTACGATTACGAATTAAGCAGTACTCCGACATATAGACAAGGTCTATCTAGGAGGACCTACATACGTCAATTGCTTTTGGGAGCGTCGTAGCTATAATGGGAATCACGAATTTGTAACAAATTTGTGAAAAATTGTTGACACGATATACCGGGGGAAAAATATGGGACCATCTTCCTCTATGACTTATATTTCAGTAGAACTGCAAATTTGGGATGGATGGTAGAGTGCAGCCTAGAGCCGCTCAGTGTTTCCTGCCACCGAAAGGTCGCTGTGCCCGGCTGTCTCTGTTCCATTACTTTCAAAATCGATTGAGGAATGCTTGTAATGCAGAGATAGTGATATGATTTAGAATTCAATCCTCTGGCTGAAGAACGTGACGCCGACACGCTAACTGGGCTATCACGTTTCATGCTATCTGTGTAACGTGAGAGGAATCGAAAGACTTTGCTTTGGCTACACAGGCAGCATCTGAGAAGGGACCATTGCAATAGGATAGTAAGTAAGGTTTTGTAAGAAAGCAATCGTGACCTGCTTGAAGGTAGAGTCCCCGTATCTGGGAAGGATTCCGTGAAGAGGCTTAAACCAATGTTGTGAAAATTATACATGGATGTGGTACCATACATTGTGTTAAGGAACGACTAAGAGGACCCACATTTTGTACATTTTTTAACATAAGAAAATAGGTCAGAATATAGGTTTTCGAATGCACATATTTCCGGGCCCCCCTCCTCCCAGCTGTAATGTGAAGAGTTCAGATACAACTCTATCGCGGTGTCTGTGCTTTTGCATACGGTAGCCGCCACAAAAGAGGCAATTTCTTATCGTGGGACGAGCGTTTCTTCTCTCTGTTGACACAGTCCGTGTCCTCTGTTATCAGCCAACAAGTCACAAAGCTTTACACCTCGCCATCACCTTAAATTTGTGACGGCCAAGATTTCATTTCATTGCTGGAAACATGATCATATATGGACTGAAGTAGTTACAAGTAGTGTAGCTTCTGTAGTTTTGAAACTATAGGCTATGTATCTTAAAGTGTGTCATCCCCGTTGTGTTAGGCTAATAATACAGAGCTGTAGTGTGTATACATCTATATATAAATACAGTCATGAACACAGCAATATTACAATTAGTAGTAATATATAATATACAACTACATGTTTCGGCCCTGTATGTAGACCATCATCAGGTTGTCCAAAGAACTTATTAAGTGACTACACAGTATGTGTGGTAATTTTGGAAGGGGGACGATATCACGTCTTACATCATAAACCGTGGGATTAGCAAAAGTTGCCAACACGTATACTGATGCGTACTTCATCATGTAAACGCACAGACATTCATCTTTTGTTTATTTAATCGCATAATAGGATCATAAGATAACAGAAATAACTAATAATAATTCGCCCAGTTCTTCTTAGAATGAGAAATATTTCAGATAAAAGTTGTGTAGGAAGTCAGAACACACTTTTATGTGAAATAATTTCTTTTCTTTAAAACTCCTGCCGTTTAGGAGATAATGTGGAAAAATATTGCACAGCAGGACAGTCTACAGATGAAAATATAACACGACGAAGGCGCATTGCATGCTGGTTACCTAAGGTTACAAACACTCAACCAGAATATGCAATACTTATTGTTGTTGCACTGCAACAATAGTTGCACAAGCTCGCCCCATCGTTACGTTATCTGTCTTGATTACTATCACATTACGTTATAAAAGACACTGATTAGCTACAATAACAAAATACAGAGAGAGAAGCTCCCAAAATAAAAGCGAAGACCAACTGCAGGAAGAAAGAAGGGAGAATCCAAGAAAAAAGTGAAGAGAAAATCGAGATACGAATAATTCAACAAAGTGCTCAAGCTATTGAATGTTTAGATGTAGTCATTACCAAAATCATCATCATCATTACTACTGCTAATTATTATCATTACCTTTATTACGTGTCATCATCATCTTCATCGTCGTCATCATCATTATCAATTATATTCACTATCAACTAAAAACCTGCCCTTCTGTGTTTGATAATTTTCGAAGTGTGCCGACTTGCATCTTCAGAGTTGTTTGTTTAATGTTTGTTCACATCGTCTCAACTGTCTTTCTGCTCGCACCACCTGCAAAGATATATGGTTTAAAAAAAAAGCAGATTTTCTTTAATGATTCATTATCTTAAGTAAGTTAATTACATATTGAAAGAGTAGTGAGTGGCCCCTGTGAGGTGAGAGGAGTCTTACCGAATGTGTTGGTGTGTGTGTGTTTGTGTGTGTGTGTGTAATTGTGTGTGATTTAGAAACCTCACAATGAGGAGGCCTAAGCCCTATATGGGCTGCGTCGCCACAGAAAAAGAAATGTGTTCAAAGAATGTAATTGCTCTTATTGTCATTATGATTTAGTTCTTTATCTTCTGTAAAATAAATTGGAGCGGCTTGTTTCTTCTTCTTCTTTTATTATTATTATTATTATTTCTTATTCTTTCACTCGCTAATACAGTACATACTGTCCTTACGCCCTGGCCAATTTACGTACCTAAGAACTATTATTAAGTTATTAATATTCTTGTTATTGCAATTAGTATTAAAAAAAACAACATGGAATCAGTCCGAAATGTTAGTTGTTCCCTTTATTAGTAGTTATATTTATGTTGTTTTATATCTCAGCTAAAAGAAAACTGCAGATAGTTTCCTTTGTCTGGTTAACTATCGTGCATGACAGTTTGTTTTCGTACTCACTTGCATTAATATTCGCAATCAAAACGGTCTCGTATATTAGGCTTATTTAGCGTACAGACTTCAAGTTATTTTTAGGCGTGTATGCACACTGCAAAGCACCTATCCTTTCTTCTCCGCGTATTAAATAACTCGAAATGACTGAAGGGATTTTTAGGAATTTCGCTGCTTCGGAGTTTGAGTAAAATTTCCCTAAGCCACTGTAAATTCAGTTCAGAATGAAGAGTTTTAAGGCCCCTGCATTGAACACCTACATGAGTTTCTGCACACACCTCGGACGAAACTTGCTAAATATTGATTGGAGTGAAAAGTATTTCGAGCAGAAATTCCAAAGAAGAATAAATCATAAATTTTGCTTGCAGTTCAAGTTTTACGTAATCTTACACACTCGAGACCATTAAAAAAAACCACAACATGTTTTCAAAATTGAACGTACATTCAGAAATGTTTCTATATATGTTCTTGTTGATAAGTAATACACAAATATTTTATACCATTTATATTCACAATAATTTCGACATAATCTGCCATCATCAGGTAAAATATCTGCAATCTGAAATTATTGTAGAAACAATTCAGAAATCAACAATGGTCTCTTGGACATTTTCAAATATTACCTATGGCGTACGTTTCCTTTATTGATGATCATTTTCAAGGCTGCTTTTAATAGCCAAATTTAGAAATCAACGTTTATAAAATATATATTTAATTCAACATTATTCAACTCAATGCTATTAATACAGATTTTAATTTACAATTTGTTTCATTACGGAATCTATAAAACGGGAACAAAGGCAAGATAAACGATAGGCTATGCTCGTATTTTCGCCGCGTTAAGACCTTCATGTAAGTGGGTTTATACTGCGTACGAGAGAATGCCTTTGTTGGAAAATAGAACATCTCCGCGTTTCAAACTCTGGAGATATTCTATTTTGCAGATAACTCATTCGCTTGTGTATTCAACTGTTTGCTATGTCGCTCTTTGTCCATTTGTCCGAGTGGCATGCTTCGAGCCGATAAGTTCTTTCAGGCGCACCGTAATCGGCGGATTGTTGTGTTGACAGATTGACAGACAGTAACTGTGTATCTGCAAAATAACAAAATCCAAACAATGAACAAGCCATGACTTTTAGACCTCGGAAGTGACAGTCCATAACGTTCAGCTGTTGGTACTGGATGCATGCTTATGCGTTCCTGTATGAGATTAGGCCTAAGAAACTTCATGTAACACAAGACACACTATAACAAATTGCGAGACTCAATCACGGAGAAAGGTAAGGAAAGTACATGGAACGAAAATAACTAAAAGGGAAATTGAAACTCAACAGAAGAAAAAAAGTTCACGATCAAAGATGAAATGCATCTCACGGCACATAACTGTTTCTAAAAGGCTGATAAACGCCTGCAACGTGAGGCAACCACTTCTACATGAACGTATAGTGGGTCGTCTATAACGTTGGTACTGCTAGTCTAAAACTTTTCTTCACCGGCTTTGATGTGTTCTATAAAAGCGCGGTACGCTTTTATAGAACAAACTCAAATAATGCGCCTTCCCTCTTCCGACAGTTCCAGAGCTCAGCACTGAAAAGGTAACTGTGGGGTCTATCTATTCATACAAACGAGTCAGGACAGCTCCGTTAATGTTCAGTGACAGGCAACGTGTTGGAGAACTGGGTCAGTAACAAATGTAACAAAAACTTATTGGCTAATACATTCTGCCTGACAGACAGACACGTTCTCTTCATTAGGCTGTGTCTGTAATTTATGGACACAGTGCATATAGTCCGTAAAATCGTTACGTCTTTTGGAAATTACACTCTACTGGTGTGCACTCGCCTGAGGCTTCCAAAAAACAGATTGGGAACCGCTGGACTAAAGCTTGTAATTTGAGAGCCACAGCGACATGTAATAGGTCCAAAAGGGAAGGCCTTAAGTAAATATTGTTCCGCTTGCTGTGGTTTACCAACGTTTAGCCAAGATCGCCACTCCCATCTCCGATAATGGAAAATGAACGTCCGTGCCTATTCTACATAGCGTTAACACACAGCTGCATGACACTCAGAAGCAACTGCAGAATCGTACAATGAAGGCAAAGTCTACTTCCAGACTGAGGTTTGTATAGCAACAAGACAGGCCATGTACGTAAAACATAACACTGAGGCCCGTTCGTGCAAGCTTTGTTGCACTGGAAAAGCTATAATTACTACATATCCTGATCTATCCAGCATACAATGCGCATGCGCCATACTGGCATTTGTGGCCAGACCGGCTCTACAAAATTTTTCCACATTATCTCATAAACGGCACGATTTTCGAAACAAAGTTCCTGAGAACAAAACGTGTGTTTTGATTTTCTCTACAACTTTTGTCTGAAACATTTCTATTTCTAAGAAGAAATGATCAAGATAAGATCAAAAATGTATATCGGTCTTCATGTAAAATACCCTTTATTTTTGTCCGATTTTAATGGAACTTGAATTTTCGAGACACATTTCGAAAAATTTTCAGTTATAAAATTTCATAAAAATCCGTCCAGAGGGAACCGAGTTGTTCCACGCGAACGTACGTACAGACGGACAAACAGACATGACGAAGCAATAGTCTCTTTTCGCAGTTTTGCGAACTCGCCTTAAAGTAATGCTGTCTAGGTCCTCTGGATATTGTCCTTTGCTTGTTGCTGAGATTACTTGTATCTCTGCGAATTTCCGATGGCTGACTTTGTCTGGTCTCCTAGGTATAGACATAAATTTAATGTCTGCCATCCCGAAGTGTTTAACACATATATAAATATACAATGATGTATCAGTCAAACACAACAAAACTTTATTATGTTTATTGTTGTATTAGGGCAACATGTTTCGATTCTTATAGAATCATCTTCTGGTCCTTCTATGAATACAAATCCTTTCTTGGTAATGTTTAAAATGTGTTGTGGGATCCCAAACGCTTACATTCTTGATAAAACTATGTATAAAATGCATGTGTCGTTATGTTCTTGTTATACAATCAGGATACTTATTTCTAAATACATCTCAAATACATACGTGTAACCTCCTTCATGTGTAACGGTTAAAGTTTTAGAAATAAGTATTCTGATTGTATAACAAGAACATAACGACACATGCATTTTATACATAGTTTTATAAAGAATGTAAGCGTTTGGGATCCCACATCGCATTTTAAACATGCCTAATTAAGGATCTGTATCTTAGAAGAGCCTGAAGGTGATTCTATAGGAATCGAAACATGTTGCCGTAATAGAATAATAAACATAATAAAGTTTTGTTGCGTTTGACTGATACATCATTGTATATTTATATATAGACATAAAACCTACTGAAATGCGAATTTAAAAAATAATAATACTATACGATACGTAAATGCTAAAAAGGAAACAATTACGACAGTTTACTGTACTGACCGACAAATGAAAACTTCGTGCGGCACCCTGGGGTAGTACTTCAGCGGAAAAGCAATTATACAGAGGAGAAGTGTTGCACAAACACCACAACGAATAAATGACTAAACTCAGCAAGTGACGACTACATTTAAATAATGTTACAAAACTGCCTAGAGCACAGTATTCCCTGGAACCCTGCTAGCCTTCCATTTTCGCTTAAACAAGTACTCCGAGAGAGGGCAAAATTTTGCTTCGGGATACTATAAAGCTTTATGTGATTTGCAGAGGTATGAGCAAAATTTCCATCCCAACAGTCTACGTCCTCGCTGTTATTTTCGCAAAATGAATCGGACTCCATAGGTCGATTTGCCGTTACACACTGTTCGCGTATCAGACAGCTTCGTAATTGGATTCGGATGAATCATAACATTACGTGATTCCTACGTGATGTATAAACACAAATATCGGCAGAGCAAATCAATCACTTTTTAAATGTTTATGGAAAATAGGCCCAAAATAAAATTCTTGTCAACATTATACGTTTCAGAAACAAAATGTGCAGCTGCTGACTCAAATTTACGAAAAGAGTAGGTTTTTATTTTTGACATTCAGAGGAAAATGCATCGTGATACATTCTTATTATAAAAATCAACGAGATGCACTATTTCTCAAATTTATTTGATAATGTACTCTACATGTTTCGGACAGGTCCACTGTCCATCGTCAGAAGTATCTCAGCACTGTATACACACAATAGGTATATGTCATGCTGTCTGCTAGCGACGTCAGGATGGAGACCACCAACAGAACTAGCATGACAAATACCAACTGCTGTGTATACAGTGTTGAAATACTCCTGATGAAGGAGAGTGGACCTGTCCGAAACATGCAGAGTACTTTATCAAATAAATTTGAGAAATAGTACATCCCATTGGCTTTTATTATAAGAGTAGATTTTGTAAACGATTGTGCTTCCTTTATTCGAGATATTTAAAACTAACGCACACAGCGAGGTTGTTCCTGTCCGCTAAACGAATGCAGATTACAATTTGGTGTTAAAGTCTGACAGTTGGCCGGGAATTGCAATTTTTGTTCGCGTCGGCTTAACACACTCATCGCATGAAATTCAAGCCCAATATCATTTCATGCAAGAATATTCCCCTAACCACTTGACTTTTCATATATGGAAGCAGTACACAATTCACATCCCATCTTAGCAAGACCCACGAGATGTTTAAACATTTTTCGATATGGCAAACATAAAATAAAACAGAACTAGTAGACACAGCTAAATTAAGTGAAATTTAAGAAACAAGATACAACCAAAGGAAAAGACACGCCACACGTGGAAACAAAAGTACTCGTATAAATCATACTGAAGTGTTAATGTACCTCAAGTCCCTGTGGCCACAGGTACTTACTGCGAAGAGTACCTACACACAGAACGACACTAAAAGAGGGCGAATTTTATAGTATGGCTTAAATGCGTGTATAAGCATATGTAATTTGATGTATATGTGGTCATATCCGTTCATAGACAGGGGGTCATTTTTGGCAACTAGCGAACCCCATTAAGTTGGAACAATCAACCAACATATAATGTCACAATACCTGCAAAAAATAACAGTAGTCGTTTTATACAAACAAATATAGTAAGAGTTTTACACAACGATTTTGCAACTTTAAGTCTTGGGTTGAACCAAAAATGGAATTTTAAATAGTTGTTAATAAAGTCGTCCATCCATGTATATTATAACTTAAGATCTGTAACCATGCAATGTAACAGCAGTTTCGAGCATACGATAAAGTTCTCCCTGAATACGGCGAGATAAGCGCCGAAACATGTAGTAAAGTGTTGATAATAATACATGTATTTTATTGTATATGTGCATTGTGTTAGTGTATTAAAGAAATAATTACTATACCAAAAAATACACGGTTTAAGTTTTAATATGCTCACACTTATTCACAGCCATGATTGTTCAGATTGCGTTCTTCTTGTTCGTGTCATCTTTTAGTGTGTTACGTAGATATCATCATATATAATGGAGATATGCTCCAACTTTAGGATCCAGGCAACATCGACAGTGAAGATGAAGGAAGTGTGTTCCTCCGAACGTAAATGTGCGTCCATAAGGGCACACGGTATCACAGTCCAGAACGCCACACCCCTAAGAATTCTTACAGTTTCTAACATTTGGTTCAGACTCTCTTCAGACTAAAAAATGATAGTTTCTTAAAAGTTTAGAAAAAGGTAAATTTTTCCCGTTACAGGCCCGGGGTGGCCCAGAGGGTGGGCAAATATATAGTTTTACTCTTTTATGACCGCGGCACTAGAAGGGGGTGAGTGGTCAGAGGCACGTTCTGGCCGCATTTTACCCCCGGGAAAGACCCGGTACCCATTTTACAGGAGGCTGGATGGGCTCCAGGGTCGGTCTGGCCCGGCGGAAAATCTCGTCCCCACCGGGTTTCGATCCCGGACCGTCCAGCCCGTAGCTCAGTCGCTATACCGACTGACCTACCCGGTCCACTTTTTAAAAGGGTACATATCCAAAAAAATAAGTTATCATGTGGTAGCTCTTGCCTTGTTCTGACATTTACAACACCAGCATTGCGATGTGTGAAGAAGACCTGCGTCAGAACTCTGACAAGGTCAAGGGAGGGGTGACAAATGATGCTTGAGCTACATTTCTAGAGACAATGACTCAACAAGAAAACAAGAAGACAAACCAAACCCAAACAACGAAAGTCGTCAATAAGCTACTATCAAGCTTGGAAGCCGTTTTATGCAGAAAGAGAAGAATTATAAATTAGTAAATGCATACGAGTAGGCTTAGATAGTTAATTACATTAATTATATAGCCTTCAGTAAACAAGAAGAAAACAAGAAAAATACGAAACTGCGAAAATACATGAGTAATTAATGCAGTGCTTAAATAAATACAAATTATTGATAAAGTAAGAGGGATAATTGTTTCCAGAATGTCTCAACAACAAACCATCAGGCAAAACAGAAATTATTTGCGAACCTTATAACCGGTATGTGGAGTTTAATTCCTTTATTAGGTGTCAAAATTATACATTTGGTACATAGGACATTTTTGTTTAAAAATTACTAATTCCGTTTAGGCTGGAAAGGTAATTGTAACGAGCCTAGTGAAGAGAGACATGGAGAGAGAGAGAGAGAGAGAAAGAGTTATGGTGGTTATAGTGAGCTAGCAGGTTCTTCTTGTGTCAGTGTTAAACTTAATGGCTTAGGGAAATTTTTAAAACGTCGACATTGTACACTTCGACAGCTTTTGGGAAATCTTAAATCTTGCTGGAGAGGATACCATATTAGTCACGCTTGCACATTAAGAGAAAACCAGTAGGACGCGTGAAGGAGTTCACACGGATTACGACACTTCAACGTTACATAAATGGGCGCCAATAGAGGTAAAGTATTCAACTTTTTTACTTTGGACCCATTAGGAAGTAGTGAAATTTAACATCTAGCCAATTGGGAACAGTAAAAACATTGAAGGGGGGGGGGTGAAGTTGAAATGGTACGAGGTTTGGAAACGTAGCTCAAGCGAGAAGTCTGTTTTCTACCCAGGATGCGATAAGTTGCGTGCGTGATACCGAGGTTAGCAGTGCATACATTTTTAACGGCGCATCCATACATGCAAACATCTGTAAACTCTAATAATCGTGAAATAAAACAAGGAATATTAATGGCGTCCAGTTATTTATAAAATTACCGTTCCGCTACCTGGAACACTTAGATTCCCCGAGATTAAGACGTGCGAAACGACTGATGAGCTGGGGTGGGCTATAACCTTCTATCACCTGAGACCTCGTTTATCCAAGGTGGCATTTGGTTACACTCCGACCGTGTTTGCCTTCGCAGGGTCACAGACAGGCATTGCGTAGAAGACACGTTGACTCTAGTAAGTTCTTAGTTCAAGATCACATAAAGGGGCAAAATTTAGAGACTTGAATGACTACGGGCTGGATAGCCGAGGCTCGGTTCTTAGCATGAAAAGGGACTCTTGCGTAGCTATCACATCCACAGCAGGCCTGGGGCTCACAGAGCCAATGCATATACTTTGGAGAGGGGGGGGATCTTTTACGACAGATAAGGCGGCTGAAGCATGAAGCAGACAATTCACCTCTATTTTGACCTATGGTGCTTACAGCTTTATTTAAAAGTCGTGTGTATCTGTATAATTGGATGATTCCGGTAACGGGAAAATTTTAACTTTGCCTTATCACATGACGCCTGAAGATCCACTGCTTCTTTATAAACCTCCAACTCTGCTGACTCTGGTTAGATTTTTAAAAGCCAGAAAGACTACCCTGACTGAAGTATTTTGTAGTTTTATTCGACATTTCCAAGCGAGCGCCCCAAGTGGTGTCTGAACGTAGCCATTGCAGCTTATTTCCTCACCTGAAATTGAAACCGTGATTTTAAATAAAATAAAAATCAGTTATCTTCGGAAACAGGTCTATATAACCGAGCACGGTGGTGTACTGGCGAGGTTTGGATTTTTACTAGGAAGATACCGGGTTCGAATCTCGGGTGGGTCAGCAGGTTAATAACATGAGGATTTTTTTTCACTACCACTGTCTACTTTTACCGTGAAAAACATCACTGCCGTCTTCTTCCATATCCTTACTTACTCATTTAACGAACTTTGCGGCTGAGTGGTTAGTATTCCTACCGCGCATTTCGGAGGACCTGAATTCGACGGGGTTTTGTTACAGTAATTTTGTAGTTTACACCACTGTCTAAATATTCAACCTAGGATTAGTGTTTTAAATACTCCACGGCCACTTCCCTCCACATTATCATTCATTTTCAGAATTTTATTCATTCGATACCATGTTGAAAATGCAAACGAAAAACGTCGTTAAACATACCAAGACTTAAGTCATTCACAACAATAATTCTCCTCCGACGACGCAACATGCACAAAAGAAACTTCAGTAATCATAGCTGTCGAGTGCGACTATTGAATCTTGCATATAATACCAACACCGTCCATCGTCCTTTAAATATGCTCATTAACACACCGCACACTTGCATCCATCCTCATCTGCCAGCGTCCTCTCCATGTTTTCCACAGAAGTGTCTAGTGCGCAGTCCGTCCAGACATGTTGATCCAGCTGCCAGAGGAACACAGGAGAGAGTGAGTGAGCACGCAGGGAGTGTGAGTGAGATCGTAGTCCAGGAGAAGGTGATCAATAGCTGCTTTGCTGCTAGTGCCCTGTTTCAGTCCAGACTAGCCAGCATCCGCCTCTACTCGTGGCCGTCTGGTGCTACTGCAAACATCACTCTACCGTTCTTCCGTCTTCTCGGTCCGTCAGCAGCGTTTTGCACTTGACAGCATTCTCCAAGGTAAGTGCCCAGAATTTCCTAACGGCGTACAGTGATTGTGGGTGTTCGTCCTAGCCGGGAGATTTAGTGTTGGGGTACACAAGAGCGATTGTTGTTATGTATCTCATACTGGCACCGCCAATTGTAATCGCGTTCGATAAAGTCATATATTTTGAATTCTTTTTTCTTTTGACTGGCGGATTAGAAAGAAAGATCAGCTCTGAATACACGCAGAGGTACCACAGCGAAATTCGTCGGGACAGTGTGAGGATATGATATTAAACAATAGTTTCCAGTATGTGTTTTCCCAACGAGACGAAGAA
>Ga0131853_10018599_pt1 | contig 12646 bp, 8 predicted proteins | sample TergutLab28metaG_FD_92764 | JGI IMG/M metagenome (GOLD analysis project Ga0131853, IMG submission 92764) | Labiotermes labralis P1 segment gut microbial communities from Petit-Saut dam, French Guiana - Lab288 P1 (version 2) (version 2) | ecosystem: Host-associated > Arthropoda: Insects >...
GGTGGCGGACGCTTGTGAGTACGGTAATGAACCTTCGGGTTCCATGAAATGCGGGGAATTTCTTGACTAGCTGCAAACCAGTTAGCTTCTCAAGAAGGACTCGGCACCATGGAGTAAGTAAGAGAGACTGGAGGAGGATAGGATGCCCAAAAAGATCTTCACTCACCAACTGGGAGGGACGAGAGAAGGGGAAGACCCAGGAAAAGATGGAAAGAGGAAGTAGAAACAGATCTTCAAGTGCTGGGAGTGAGAAGATGGAGAGAGCTGGTGGCAGGAAAAAATGGAAAGGCATTGTTCGACAGGCCAAAGCCCACAGTGTGATGTAGAACCAATGGAAGAAGAAGAAGAAGCAAAAGAAGAAGAAGAAGAAGAAGAAGAAGAAGAAGATGTGAGGCAGTGTCGACTGGTAAAGAGTTAACCGACGTTTAGAAATAGCGTAGTTCCCTCATCTTCACGGTCAGGTCAGGTCCTGAACTGTCCATCGAAACGTCAGTACCTGTTCACCAATCGAAACAGCGCTAAGCCACAAAGACTTCATCCCTTTGTTTACTATTTGGTAGAAAATACTTGCACTAGACCATGGACTTAGAGATCTCGTGACAAGCACGTTTTTGTTTTACCCCACAGAACTCTTTTAAGACCAAAAAAAATGGTATGACGTAAATAAATGACACAGTAAGTAGAGGGTGGGACATGCTGTTGGTCGCAAAACCACCTTCATTACAAGCTGGCAGTACAAACAGAACTCAGGGGTCAGTTCCACGAAATAAACACACACACCACTGTCGATACACTGTGTTAAACCATCTACATCATGCCACCGAGTACCGTGCTCTTGTTGCTGCACATAACAAGGTTCTGCCCACAGCAATATGAAGTTTGTAATTACGAACTGTCGGACGGTGACGGCTGGCAACTACGCGTGTTCTACACATTTCATTCTGCCTCAAGTTGATACCGAAAATCAGCTGAAAATCAGTACAACCAGTTCCACGACAAAACTATGAACCCTGCACCTATAGGAAACACATCCAGTTTTACTCTCTCTCTCTCTCTCTCTCTCTCTCTCTCACACACACACACACACACACACACACACACACACACCGCAATCTCGATTCTGAGACATTCCTTGCACTGTATGGAACAGACTGTATTACGTACAGGCAGTATCGGCTAGTCCTTCTACAAGTTCTGTCTCCAGAAGTCTCTCCTCCAACAGGTCCCAAAACTCTTTCAGACAGCGCGATCTAGTGCTTCCTCTTTCAAATTCCACTATCTTTTATTCTCTCTTAGGTCATCCAAGAGTTCCTTAGTCTTCCCGCCCCTTCTATCTTCCCTTCAATACCGTGTTTCAGAAAGCAGATATCTACGCAAGATGTGACCAATCCAGTTGGCCTTCTTTAATTTTACTGTATTTTATTTCAAGTACGACTCGGACTGAAATGATCTGGATCGGGAAAGACACTAGTGGCGTGTCCAGTGAACACGATAAAGAAGAAGTGCAAGGAACTGCTCGACCACGTGACGGAGTTTCTCAGGTAGGAATCTTCTACATTCATTCTTCATTCATTCATTCCCTTCTGCAGTCTACCTTACGACAGGTTCACAGCCTCTTCCAAAGCGAATTCTCCACACAGTGCTAGCTGCTTACGTCTTTTCCCTCGCCTCACAAACAAGTTACTTGCTATTATTAACATAAAAAACGTTACGAAAAATCATTTAGCTCAGAGAAAAATACACTGTTGTGGCCGAGACATATCAGACTCTGCAGTTACCAGGCTATGGCCATGATGACAGGAGAATCAGGGCTTGATTTCTGACAGGGTCGAACGATATTTTTCTCCAAATCGTCCAGAGAGGCTCTAGTGCCCATCAACCCTTCGATCGAATGGATAAACGGAGTTTTTCCTGTCATTAAAACAGCCGCTACTTCACCACAAACGTGGCGTCGAGGCTAGGAATGTGTGAAGCACTACATACACTTCTCCATACATCTGCATGACGAGGTTCTTAGTTATGTATGCGGATAACCTTACCTCCTCAACAGTCGCCTTAATTTCTTTAATACACCTCGTCGAAAATTCCTCAAACACATTCGACTCCTACACCGCGACGTCATGCAACCTGATGGGTACCAGCACTGCAGAGGAACATACTGCCGCCATCTCCTTTAAGACGGAAGCAACACTGTACATTCTTACAAGGTGCCAAAAACAGCAGAACACGAGTTCTCATCACCAAGTTACGGAACTCCAAACAAGAACTACCGAAATTAGGAACATAACGTCACGTGGGGGTTGTACTGGGCCCATACGGGCCAAAATTAAATCGTCTGAAAGCTTTTGGTGAATGCCCCTAACAACAGCCGCTAACCACCTGTGATAAGCCACTCTGCCAGATGGAGTTCCGGCAGAAACAAAGGGCTTGCAGGCAGGAAGAAGGGGAAACACCTCAATAACATAATAATAAAGAAGAATGGAACACAGAATCAGTAAGGGCCAAGAATATGCGGGGGAGGGGGGGAAGGACCATCACCACCATACTATCAAATGACCACATGTTTAATATCCCCTCCTGTTTTAACAGGAATGTATTGGGATTATAAAATCTGTTACCCCACTGTTCGTTTGTTTGTTTGTTCGGTAAAATTTAGTTAACGGTGCTGCCTAGGGCTCAGATGGAAGTCAACGAATGACCAGATACGACAGGACAGGATGGATTGACGGATTAAAGAATGAACTGCCAAATGTTTGGAAGAAGAGGACAGTGTACTAGTCTCGTCTACCAACACAACATTTTTTCGGTGGAACTAAGGAAAACCACGTAAAATTCCAGTCATTACAGGCGGTTTCCAGACCTTATATGAAACTAGGCCCTTCTAAATAAGGAAACAGGAATGTCATCCATCCGTTCACGACATTCGGTATCTTTCGGTGTGGTCCCATCTGATGCGTCACTCTTGCAAATACAACACGTTCCGATTGGGCACAGAAACGGTTCGGGGAGAGAGACAGGGCGATAACCTACGATAAACTAAAGTACGGAGAAACATAAAAGAGAACAGAAATATAAGAAGATAAAAGAAAGAGGACCTTTTATTCATTTCGAGTTAAGCTATTGGTATTGTAACACCTGCTGCTCCATTGCTTGCACAGGCCAGAAACGACACACGTGTCACATCAGCTCCAGTAACAGCTGTGGCTACTCTACACACCGGCCAGACATTTGAACTGCAGCCTGTGCTTAACCCTCCACAGCACCCTGGTCAATGTGTACCACCTGCCACACTTGACGTTCCCATGGGTGACCATGCCCATGCTGTCTTTACGACACGGCACCGAGTCGTCCAGTAGCTAGCTAGCTAGCAAAGCTTCAGATGATCCTACTGCTACCATCTTCAGGGTAGTCTGACAGCTAATTGCCAACATTTATGGGAAACCTGTTACCTCCATCTTCTTGACAGCAGAGGAAGCAGGTTCGTCCGAAACTGCGGTTACTACCAGACTTCATGGCGCCATATCCCAGAACACAGTAACCGTCACACACCACGTGCTTAAGTACAAAAAATTCTACCTCATGTCCACAGAGCATGTTTATTTACTCATGCATGGTTCACACAACCCTCAAAATTACAGCGATTACATCCCTACACTATCCCATTCAGCGGCCTAGGTATTCCACATTGTCCGATTCAGGACCCCAATTCAGGACCCCATGTAGTCCACACTGTCCAATTCAGGGCCTCATGCAGTCCACCGTTTCCGACTCAAAGTCCCATGCAGTTCACAATGTCAAATTCAGGACTCCATGCGTCCACACTCTTCGACTCAAGGTCTCACGCTGTTCACAATGTCAAATTCAGGACCCCATGCAGTCCACAACGTCCGACTCACGGCCCCATGCAGTCCACAGTGTCCGATTGAGGGCAGCATTAGTCCCCAATTCCGGACCTGAAGCAGCCCACCCAGTCTAGCCCACGACCACATGTACCCCACACTGTCCCACTCAAAAGTGATATTTAATGACGCCGTCCGTTGCTGCATATCGTTGGTGCCAGATGAATAAATCAGTGTGGAGTACTGGTAGAATGATACTGTCAGGGTAAGAAGAAGAACCCTGGCCCAGTGCCACTCCGTCCAACACAAATCACACATGCTGTGGCCTGTGATTGAACTTACGACCCCACGGTTTTGGGCCAGCCACTAGCCGCTTCAGCCACGGGACATCCCTGTCATATTCAAACAAATCTCACCACAAATACGCAAATGAACGTGCCCGTATGTGGATGATATTACTACCCCGCATCCGGTACGTACCGCATTCGATTTTCGGCCTCCCATCTTGAAGCTTTCCGCGAAGTACCTCACGCTTTCACGCAAACGCCGGGTAGTAGTCAAACCACGACGCGATGATTTTCTTCCTAATCTCTTGGCGCAGCTCTTTAAAGGTATGTCTCCGACCACCGCGGGTAACATTGCCATGATGTCAGTGTCCCGTTCTTATCAAGCTCTATGTCAATGCCCCAATGACGTCATTCTTTTTCATTATTTTTACTCACACAGAAACGACCAGAGACAAAGGGGAGAAAACCTGAGATCAAGGTTCAAACAATCCCCTATCAACATCCTACGGCAAAATCACGAACGAAAATAAACCCACCAAATTGATAGAAGTTAAGTACAGACTACAGGGTACTCGGGTTAGCTCAGTCGGTATAGCGCGACTCACTACGGGCTGAACGGTCCGGGGATCGAATACCGGTGTGGGGGGGAAGATTTTCCGCACCCGTCTAGACCGACCTGGGGCCCACCCAGCCTCCTGTACAATGGGTTCCGGCTCTTTCCCGGGGGTAAACCGGCCGGGGAGTGGCGTTGACCACCCACCCCATCTAGCGCCGAGGTTAAATAAAGAGTAGAGCTATAACTCTACTACACCCCTGGGCTTTCGTGGTCTGTTATGGGGCGAATTTTACCTTTACCTTTACTGTGGGCCCGGTAGCTCAGTCGGTATAGCGACTTACCACGGGCTGGACGGTCCGGGATCGAATCCCCGTGGGGATGAGATTTTCCGCCCGTCCAGACCGGCCCTGGGGCCCACCCAGCGTCCTGTAAAATGGGTACCGTGTCTTTCCCGGGGGTAAAGTGCGGCCGGGGCGTGCTGCTGACCACTCACCCCCTTCTAGTGCCGCGGTCATGGAAGAATATACGTCACTGAATACATGAAATGAAGAATCGGTTGTGTGGAACATGTGCTGGGGCTGTTCGAAAACTAGGCCCGCAGGACTGAGTGCAGTCCTGCATTCTTCAGTTGAAATGCCTCGAGTTCTTTCAGTCTCCCGTCCAATGAGTAACACTGAAATTCTACGAACTCACTGTCGTTCTTGTAAGCGGACAGGCTACATGCACAATATTCCTGACAGCACTCATGACAGATCCGAGACTCTCACATCGCCCTTAACATTAGCGTGCCGAGGGCTCTTTCCGAGGTGCGTCAAACGAACTGGGCATGAGGCTGGCCGCTCACCACCAACTACTGCCGATGTTAAGAATGAGTTGAGATCTACCTCCACCTCCCCCCCACCCCCATACTTCTTCATGGCCTGGTACTTAATTAGGTACATGGACAGACCAGACGACACCGCGTGTAAACAAGCACTGCAAAAAATGACTCAATATGCGTGATACTCAACTATAACACAGGATCCCACGTATCTGGTTAATTATTCTGCGACATGTTCAGCCGACAACAGAAGCCATAAGAATACGGCAAAAAACAAAACCAATTAGGCCCAGTTTACGTCAAAGGCACAACCACTTCTACGTCTTCCTGTAACAAAAGACGCTCAATCCCAACAACAAATCAGCAGAACTACGGGTCTGTTGCCTCCATACGACAGAACATTCAAATATCCCTTCTGACTTTCCTACTACAGTCCGACAACAACACAATAACCTCGGGGAGGCATTCCCTGAATGTCTTGATCGAGCCCCGCACCCTTCCTCACGCACAATAATCTTTCCAACCCTAACTCGAAGAAACGGCACACCGTATACAACGATAATGATTATAATTAATTTATAAAGGGATGATAGAGATGATTAGGACGGTGATGAAGGGTAAAAAGTGGAACACGAACACCGCCTTGTGCCCGTAGGTGCATACCTGGAGCGCGACGTTACACGCAACAGCCATTTTGATCTCGGGAGGTAGGGGCACAGAAAAGGGGGCTGACTACATGCATAATGCAGAGTACCACACGACTGTGATACAATTCAAGGAAAAGGGGCGTGGCAATTCCAAGCAGGCAACTGCCTGTTTCCATGACTATCAGGTCTGACGGATCGGCAGTACATCGGCAAACAGCGAAGCAGTCATTGCCTCGGGCACAAATAATGAAGCTTATAAAGAAAGCCCATGGATGGTGGCGATGACAGCTCTCGAGGCTTACCCTTCTGCCCTCTGTCTTAATAGACACCATTCTCGTCCAGCCTATGAAAACTGGTCAATGCGCATGCTGGTACCGAAATTCATCACTACGAAAATCGCTGTGACCACAACGGTTCAGCGAATAGTAGGGTAGAGGACAGGTACGCTACACTTCAGTGGCGTACCCAGGAATTTTGTTCGGGTGGGGGGGGGGGTTCAACAAATTCAGTTGAGGACAGAGGACAGACAGAACGGGGATCTAGGGGCGGTAGCCCCCTAGGCAGGGGTTCTGGAGGCAGCTGTAATTTGGTACAAGAAATTTCATTTCATATAGTAAAATTTTCTTAATTTTTGGTACTTTAAGACTATTTACGTTGGCGACCAATTTATTTGTCATTGTTAATGTAAAACAATTGCGAACCTAGGTAGTTTTAGAATTTTACTGCCTTTTTTCCAAACATCTTGTTGTGTTGGCGTCCTAAATTCAGCAATTTTTTACCGTTTTCACTACCGGGTTGAGTTTGGTACGGTTTCAGAGGGCCTTCGGAATTTCGGGAGGGGGGTTTGAACCCCCAACCCCCCCTCGGTACGCCACTGCTACAATTTAAACACAGTCCCCTGTTTTCGCACATATTTCTGCAACCTAGAGGACACGGACTTGCATTTTTCCTTAAGAAGTCAGTGGTACAACGGAAGAAGTATCTCTAATTTCGCTGTCCCATTTCATCAAGTGGTCTTGGTTTTGACCGGCAGTTTCTTGTTTGGCGCACACCCACAAAAAGACATCGCACAGAGGCAATTTTAGTGGTCCTCGACGCCCAATCCACTGACAAGTAAAACGGTTTTCAAGCCGCACATTAACAGAAAGCGGAAAATGTGGCGGTTACTCGATCGTGCGTTGAGTCCAGAACTTCGTAACTTCCCCAGTGAGAAACAATGGGCAAAACCAACTTGTCGTCGCTAACTTTCTCGCAGCATTTACGTCACAGCCATCCTGTAGTAGGCAATTAACAGGACAGAGCATTTTGAAATGATGTGTTTTTAAAGCATTACCAGCCCCACACGTTATGCATTCACAATTACAGACATAAATGTCGTATGACCCCGCTTCCCAGACAGAAGCCAATCTAATACTCTAATATCTTCACTAATTATTAACACACACTGCGCGACAGAAATTACTGTACCTTGGATAAGGGGATAACTACGTTCCTCCGAAACTTGAGCATTAACAAACAGCAGAGAGTCGTAACACACATGCGCACAACACGAACAGGCAGGGGAACTGTACTGCGTTGAAAATTTTGACAGTCCTGGGTATGAGTGATTTCAGGATTCCGTCGTGGTGTAAACGAGTTCTTCGCTCTTCTGGGACGTTACGCAGCTTTGATTGGTATTTAATTACGGTCGTTTAATCAGCCAATCTGTCTCGTCTTCAAAGACGGTATGACACTTGAAGACGAGACCGATTGGCCGTCCCGAAACGTCGGTGGGTACAGAGGGTAGCGGTTTACGGCCGGAAATGACGTCACATGCAAACAAATATGGCGAATGGGTCAATGACTTCTGCCAGAAGTGCCGTCATATGTAAACAAACATGGCGGCTATGCGCGCTCTACCTAAGATTAAACTCGTTAGTCGCGTGACTTTGTTCAATGTGACATCACTTCCGGCAGAGGTCACTGAACCAACCGCCATATTTGTTTACATGGGATGTCACTTCCGGCGGTAAGCCGCTACCCTCTCTACTTAGGTATATAACCACCGATCACCGCTGCGTAACGTCCCAGAAGAGCGAAGACCTCAGTACTGGAAATTATCTGACGTCTTAGCGGTATATGATAAACGCTGATAACCAATTTCTCGTTAATGTGTTGGTATATGCAAGCTCGTTTGTGTGGTTCTACCCGTTTCAAGGCCTACATATCCGCGTCCATTATGGAAGATACTTCAGTCCAACAGGATATATCGGTGGGTGCAGTGTACACACAACCACTGTAAGGTTCATTTGCTGCCAACCTAATATCAGGTTCGTAAACCGTGTAGATTAGAGTCAGTGCATAAACACTGCAGGATGTGGGATGGATGTGCAACGAACTGCTGTCACGAGAACTGTTCGGCTTCTCCTGCCAATTTGCATAACCCTTTCTTCCGTTTAACAGTCACAGGTGACTGCGCTAATGTAATCAATTCGTCTTCATATTCTTTCGTAACAAGTTTCACATAATGACTCGCCTACTCCCTGTTATTAACGCACTAAGGAGCCACCTGCAGCGTACGACAATCTCGGCCAAACTTCGTTCTGCACCGACAGTTTCCGTTTGTGACCATGCAACACGTGAGGGGTCACATCGGAAGCTTCCAATAGCAAGTTTCGTAGTATTTTAACCTCAGAACACTGTGTTCTGTTTTCTTACTCTGCGTTTAGATACGTCACGTATAAAAGCCCAGACCAGGAATGCACAGGTAGGGCGGACGACAAAATTTTGTACAATGGCGCCTAACATTTGTGGGTCCTCATGATGGAATTAGCATCACGTCAGCTTCCTGGTTCCTAGAATGTTTAACTGCACCCCCCGACTATCCACAGTTTGCACAATTTTTCGTTTATAACACCGACAATGCATTTTTGGTGTTATAAACGAAAAAATGTGCCGAAAAGCACTGAACGAAAAACCTCAATAAACGGTCGGCGCAGTTCGTTTGCGCAAAGGACTACATTCTTTTATCGTTGTCTGGAGTTCGACTCATTGTCCCACATAAACAACTCCAAGAAGATGCCACTCTTGATACGCCAACAGTCGCTCAGATGGTAAGGAAATACCACGGAATTTACGTAGTCAGATGGTTCGTTACCGCGTCCACAACAGCCATCCATTAGACGCTACCCTGGGCCACATTAACCCATTCCACACCGTCCAACTTCTTTATTTAGAGAGTCATTTTAATATCAATCCTCATATCTACGCACATGTCTTACCATTTCTTCATTTGGATTTACAGTATCCCTCAAGAACAATGTGCACATTTTTCCTGTCCCAGTGCGTGCTATATTACAAGCCCATCTCATCCAAGATATGATCATCCAACGATTACTTCAACAGGAGTATACTTTTTGAAGGTCATCGCCATGTGACTTCCTACAGCCTCCTGTCACTTCTTCTACCTTAACCTAACGTATTCCCTTCACTACCTACTGCATGAACACACAACCCCTTAAAGCCCAGTGCACCATCTACTTTAACATTTCAGCAAAACCATGCATCCTGGCCACAGCTTATATTTACGTTTTATTCCTATTGTCACACTAATGCAGAGGACTCCTATCAGTTGCATTAAAACAGTCGATCTTTCTATCTCAACAGCAGTGTTCTCTTTAAGGTACGAAATGAATCTACATACATAACTCAGATGGACTAATGGTTACAAAGGGTTAAAAACAGTAAAATACGAGACTGTAGGTAAAACGTCGAAAGCAGGCTACAGCATAAACCTATATGAAGAAGTAACAAGAACCCATGCGACCGTTCAGGCCATCTTGTACCCTTAACGCACGTACGTCAAAAACCTTGAAACATGCGGGAAATAAATGACGGCTCATATCGGTGAGACAAGAAATGAATATAACATTTTAGGGGGCAAAACCACTTGGAATGTGGCCAAACAGAAGACCTACACGGGGGTGGTTGAGTAGCATTACGGTGAATCTCGAGGATAAGAAACCTTCAGAACGCAACTAAACGATCGGTTTTCACAATTGTTATGCAGTGTGTTATCTACGAGATAAAGGTAAAGCTGCCCTGTGCGGGGCATGAAAGCATATGGAGCAATGGATGTACAGATCCAGCCATTCTCATCACCGTAAGCTCCGGCCTCTTTACAGTCGCATACCCACTGAATAGGAGGGTTGGTGGACCCCAGCAGAGGTAAGAACGCTTTGGGACTTTTCTCTCTGCAGCTCAGTCAATGTACCTACTGGGTAACCGCCTCTGTGAGATAAACTTTTCCCTCTCCAAGCCATGTGGTCCGGGTAGCTCAGTCGGTATAGCAACTTGCTACGGGCTGGACGGTCCGGGGATCGAATCCCAGTGAGGGCGAGATTTTCCGCACCTGTCCAGACCGGCCCTGGGGCCCACCCAGCCTCCTGTACAATGGGTACCGGGTCTTTCCTGGGGGTAAAGAGCGACCGGGTCGTGACGCTGACCCCTCAACCCTTCTAGTGCCGTGGTCAAGAAAGAGTAGAGCTATACTTTACTCCCCGTATGGGCCGTACGGCCTGTACAGAGCCTCAGTGCCTGTACAAGGGTGCACTTTACTTTCTCCAAGCCATGAAGGCTTACACCGGCAGTAGTGGCATGCTACTCCACTCATTCGTAACTTCGGCATCATATGGAGGCGAGTAGTTAACTTCGATCCCCGGCCGCTTTAACTCAGGGACCCACTGAATAGGGGGCTTGGTTGGTCCCAGGGCCAGTCTCGACGTTTTGATGAAGGGAAACATTTTTGCCCCTGCCGGAACACCGGACCGTCCAGCCTGTACCACATTTCATCTACCGACTGTGCTACCCCGGCTATCCTGTGATAAAGAAACCGTACTTGTAAAGTATACTTCAGACGTATTTCAAACCGCGTTTATTCGTCGGCTCTACGCCGCAGTAAGCGACGTGAGTGGCCGACAAACGCTGTCTCACGTCCTGTCCGGATGTGGCGACGGATATGCAGATGAAGCAAATCGAATTACAAAACGATTCCATAAAACAATCCCGCTGACTGACAATTGTTCCAGGAATCATTTCCGATGTCGAATCATACTTTGTTTCTGTAAACGACACGTTTTCACCTTGCGTAAAGTAAGAATTTGTTCGCCGCGTATCTCACGCGAACTGCAATGGACGGAATGACGTGGCGTCTCTCACCACCACACATCAGTCCGCACAAAGGAAACGAGATGGGTAACGTCCGCATAACGTAACATTATGGCGTGTTCACGTGACCACTGTGGCCACGGAAACGCAACAATACGTTCCCTTCGTATCGCTGTTGACCTACATGTAGTTGCCAACAATATAAAACCGTTGAATGCTGCCATGGAAACGCAACAATTCGTTCCCTTTGTATTGCTGTTGACCTACATATGGCTGGAAACAATATAAAACCGTTTATTGTTGCCATGGAAACGCAACAATACGTTCCCTTTCTATCGCTATTGACCTACATGTAGCTGGAAACAATATAAAACCATTGATTGTTGCCATGGAACCGCAACAATACGTTCCCTTTGTATCGCTGTTGACCTACATGTAGCTGGCAACAATATAAAACCGTTGAACGTTGCCATGGAAACGCAAGAATGGCTTCCAACTGCACTAATGCTGCGCTACAAACCACTTCGTACTGCTGCCCAGAGTACACTTCCCGTTAGTGTTGTCGGATTTTAACCAAATCCGAAGTTCCTCTACAGACTTTCGTCCCCAGCACCAAATTTCCGTGCCGAAACACGCGGACAGACGGACGGACAAGAGGACGCTAACAGAAGCTTTCAGCGACTTACGCGAACACGCCTAAAAAATTTACAGGCATGTCAGTTCACCAAGCTAAGTCACCCCACTTCAATGCTTAAACTAAGCAGACCGGTTTGCAAGGAAATCAGTGTGGACATTACGAGGACACCCCACGACCCTAACCGTTAATTTTATACTATCATTTGTAACAATATGGCGGAAGCGCGCACTTGTTAAGAGGCAATGCACTGTAATGTCCTTCATTTTAGTTCTAAAGTGACGCATTGCTGTGGAGTTCACAACAGTATGCAAAGTGGTTTAATATATTTTTTTTTTAAACTCACGGTTCCGTGCATCGTAATTCAATGTTAATAGAAATCCAGCCACATGCAACAGTATGCAGATATTTATTTACTGCAAAGTCACTCTACATGTCTCGGGTCACCCATCATCAGGAGTACCAAAAACTGTAACCGCAGCCTCCGGTACAGGTCATAATACTGGTACAGCTACTTCCCTCCAACGTGGCTCGATCAGGCCACGTTGGAGGGAAGTACCTGTACCGGTACAGGTCATAATATCGGCACAGCTGTTTCCCTCCAACGATCAGGCCACGTTGGAGGGAAGTAGCTGTACCGGTACAGGTCATAATATCGGTACAGCTGCTTCCCTCCAACGATCAGGCCACGTTGGAGGGAAGTAGCTGTACCGGTACA
>Ga0131853_10018600_pt1 | contig 12646 bp, 11 predicted proteins | sample TergutLab28metaG_FD_92764 | JGI IMG/M metagenome (GOLD analysis project Ga0131853, IMG submission 92764) | Labiotermes labralis P1 segment gut microbial communities from Petit-Saut dam, French Guiana - Lab288 P1 (version 2) (version 2) | ecosystem: Host-associated > Arthropoda: Insects >...
AAGTTGGGGGAATATTCATGCTTGGAATAGACATAGCAGGGGTTATAGTCATTGCAATAATTGCGGGTATTTTTTTGGGGTTATACAAATTAATCCAGAGTTTTATCTTTAAGAATGATGTTTTTGACTATAAGCGTGACTATAAAAAGGCTGTCAATAAGCCTGTGTACAAAAATGAAAAGCAGTTAAGACAAGGGGTTTATATCGGCACTTCAACAAACAAAAAAAGCGTGTTCATCCCGAGTGACGCTAAGCACGTTTTTGTTTGTGGTACAACTGGAAGCGGTAAAACCGTAGCCTTATCCAATTTTATCAAAGCAGGGGCAGAATTTGACTATCCCATGCTTATTATAGACGGCAAAGGCGATACCGATAAAGGGTCTCTTTTGGATATCGTACAGACTTTTTGCTGTGAGCGTAAAATTTACGTTATAAATTTTAACGAGCCAGAAAAAAGCGATAGATACAACCCTTTTATAAATACTAACACGGACGTTATAAAGGATATGCTTATAAATATGACTAATTGGAGCGAGGAACATTATAAATACAATACCGAAAGATATTTACAAAGATTGCTTAAACTTTTGGCTATGGAAGGTATTGAACTTTCCCTAGATAGTTTGACGCAATACTTGCCAATTGATAAGTTTAACAAACTAAGCAAAGATTTAAGCATGAAAGGGCTTATAAGCAAGGAAGAACGCATAGAGGATAGCGAACTGGCTAAAACCAGCGGGAGCATTGCCGAAAGTGCCGCCGCTAGATTTGCCACGATTAAAGAAAGCAATCTAGGCCAAGTTTTTGACGGTTCGGGCATTGATATTTATACGGCTTTAGAGGAAAACGCAGTAATTTTGTTTATCCTCAACCCGCTTTTATATCCTGAAATGTCACCACTTATAGGCAACCTGATTATAATTGACAGTAAAAAGGCAGTCAGCAAGTTTTTTGAGCATAAGAAAAAGCGCATATTTTACATACTTGATGAAATTAATGTCTATGCGTCTACATCACTACTAGACTTGGTAAACAAGTCGCGTTCAGCTAATATAACTTGTGTTCTGGCAACACAAAGCCTATCAGACCTTGATACCGTTTCAGAACAGTTTAAAGAGCAGATAATAGAAAACTGCAACAACTATATAGCACTAAGGCAAAATAGTTCAGTAAATGCCGAACATTGGGCAAGCGTATTCGGCACTAGGGAAACCATGCAAGCAACATACCAAATAAAAGAGGGCGAAAGTACGGAGCTTGGCTCTCTTAGAAAAACCAGAGAATTTATATATCATCCCGACGATATCAAGTTACTTAAAGCTGGCACAGCTATTTTTTTATCAAGGGATAATATGAAGCACACTAAAGTTAATATCAATAAGCCTTTTTAGGCTTTATATGTAAAACATTGAAAAACAGTCCGTGAAATAAGGGTTTATTCATACGGACTGTTTGAGCGATACAGTTTGCTAAGCTATTGGAAAGCAAATGTGTACAAACTGTGATTACATCGTAGCATTTTAGATGTTCTGATGTCAATTTATATCAACAGATGTTTACATCAGCTCTTTAACTATTTGGCACAAATTGTAAAAAGCAGACTTTTTAATATCCAGTATAGATAAAGCAGTATTCAGATCAATTTCTTGACTTAAATACTGCTTTGCTGTTTTTATTTCTTTTCGGGTTCTTACTTTCTTGGGGCGGCCTAGCTTTTTACCGTTTGCCTTAGCCACCGCGATACCTTGTGCCTGTCGGTACTTGGTTTTTTGCCATTCGCTTTCTGCTTGAAAGGCTTGAACATGAAGCAAAACATTACGCATGAATTTATCTGTTAAATCGGGGCTGGCTTGGTCAGTATCAAGCATAGGCGTATCTAAAACCTTGATAACAACACCTTTTTGTAAGGTTAGCTTGTTCCATTCATTGATAACGCCTTCATAGTCACGGCTAAGACGGTCAGTATTTTCAATATACAAAATATCACCAGCTTTAAGCCGATTAACCAACCTTTGATACTTTGCTCTAGTGGTGCTTTTTCCGCTTTCCTTTTCAATGACAATATTTGCCTTTAAAATGCCTAGCTCCATCATACGGATAAGTTGCCGCTGTTCGTTTTGTTCCTCTGTTGAGACGCGAATTAGCGCGTATGTAGTAGTTGTCACTTGATAACCCTCTTTGCTTTTCCCCCATTATAAATAAAATAAGATAGTCCGTGAAAGGTGTACCTTTCACGGACTATCTTAGCATTGTAACATTTCATGCCTGTTACTGTCAATACGCAGTTTTTTTGAAATTTTAGCAAAACTTCATGTGAGAATTTAAAAAGCCTGAAAATACGCCATTTTTGTACTTCCGCAAAAAGTACGCTTTTTGCGGAGACACGCTAATACCCTAATAAATGGGTTTTTATTTGCATAAAATTATCCTATAGAAATAAGCTTGCAAAGAAAGAGGGATGATTATGAACGTATCATGTAACACATGCGGCAAAACGGCAAAACCAGAAGAAATATTTTGTAAGGGTTGCGGTGGTGCTATAGGTGAAAACCTACTTGACGTAGACTATGAAAATGAAGATGGTTTATCCTGTGATGATGAACCTATTTTTCATGTGGACACCATGCCAAATGAAGAAGTTATTTTTCAAGCGCAAGCGTCAATACCGCCAAAATCAAGGTGGAATCCGCATACTGGCGGTGTAGCCACATTAACCAGTAAGCGCATTGTATTTAACAAAGATAAAATTTCAAAATCCACGGTAATGAAAGACGCTTTTTATAAACTTGGAAAAGAATTAGTCGAAATATACTTAGAGGATGTAGCGGCTATCGAGACAGGGGAAACAACGCCGCGCCTTGACAATCCATCTAAAAGGATTGCTTGGCCTAACCTTATCATCACAACAAAAGAGGGTGATGTTTTTCAATTCTTGTTTACAGGTGTTGAAGATATCGCAAGCGGCAATGTGCCAAGAAATACGATGGTAGAGGAAATCAAAAAACTTATAGGGGTAACGGCGGTATAATATTGACATACCGCGACCACATCCCCTGCCTGTTGTGTCGGCGGGGGTATGGTTGTCCTATTTAGATATATAAAAAAACTAAAGGAGATTTTAAAATGCAAATGAAAATGCAAACATCAATGAGCAAAATTGCTCTAACTTTTGTGCTGTGTATGGGGCTGTTCTTTTCAGCTACTGTAACGGCACAAGCGGCAGAAAGATTTATTTTGGTTGAGCCAGAGGGCATGACCTTGTTTCTTGACAGGCAACCGATTAACTTTGACAGCGGCCTTGAAGAAAACCGACCAGACCGCATGACTGTTAGTGTCGGTACGTCGATTATCTTTGAATTTATGGACTTTACCCATGCTTGGGAAGGTTCTGGGGATTGGGTAGATGATGACCTAAAAATAATAGAACGTCCAGGCGGCGGTGCTATGCTTACTATCGAAGCAACCGTAGCGAATCCAGCTAGATTTACTTTTAATACCCCAGGGCAATACAGAGTTGGCTTGGGTGATGATACGTGGTGGCTAAGAACCTATTACATTACCGTTGTCGGTGATGGTGGTATTCAATTTCCAGACGCTTCCGTTATTGGTGAAATTGTAGCAGAAACCATTGAAAGCATGTCTGCTTGGGCAAGAGAGCCAATAAACAACGCAATAGCCGCTGGTATTGTTCCGCAAAATCTACAATCAAGTTATACACAAGCCACAACCCGCGCAGAGTTTGCCGCTCTTGCAGTCGCTCTTTATGAAACTGTAACAGGCAGAGAAATAACCGAAAGAGCCTCATTCAACGACACAACAGATATAAATGTTCAAAAAATGGGCGGGTTAGGTGTAATAACAGGCGTAGGAAACGGCAATTTCGACCCTAACGGCCAACTTACAAGAGAACAAGCGGCGGTTATGCTGGCAAGGCTGGCGCAAGTTATGGGGCGGCAAATTACGCCGACCAATTTAACATTTGCAGACAATGCCCATATAGCGTCTTGGGCGCGTGAAGCCGTGGGGCAAATGCAGTCGGCCGACATTATGGGCGATGCCGGCAATAATCACTTTGCACCGCAAGGCGATTACACAAGAGAACAGTCAATCGTTACTATAATGCGATTATATGATTTTCTAAGCACGAATATACCTGTGGTGGTTAATACCGCTACAGGTTTTTCGGGTTCTGATGATGACTTTTTTAACGAGTTTGGTATTGACTTGTTTGATGGTGACTTTGAAGCTGTTTTAGATGCAATTTTTGATGAAATGTTCAGAAATATGGACTTAACAGGCGAAAACTTTGCAGAAACCCATGTAACCATAGATGATTTATTTCAAATTTCTGCTTTTGATAATAGAGGACGGCCACGCGAATTAATAATCAGCGAAAACGGCCAAGCATTTCACAGGTGGTTAACAGAATTTACGCTGGACTTAGTTTCTGGCATAACTTCCCGCGAAGCACAACTGGAATATATCTATGACTTTATCATCCGTAATTTTACATATTGGGATGAAAGAGACGGCCATGTTATAGACGGCAGTAAACGGCCAAACCTTGCACAAATTCCAGCTATGCAATTAACACTTGTTGATTTTTCCGCGCATGAACTGTCTTTTGCAAGGGAACTTCTAGCGACAGGGCAAGGCGTTTGCGACCACTTCGCGGCATTATTTGCATTTATGGCACAGATTATAGGATATGATGTGCGTGTGCCTGGTGGTTTTTATATTAATCGTGACGGCACCAGAGTTGGCCATGCTTGGACGGCCATTGAAATAAGCGGAGAGTGGTTTTTCTTCGATCCGCAAATAGAAGCGTCTAACCTAAAGCGCAATAGAAATAATGCGGGATGGGTTGCGCGTCAATGGTGGATGCAACCAGTAAGCGCAAGTCTAACGCAATCACGTTATGAAACAAGAAACGCTTATAACTGGAATTAATTATTTTGGAAAACATCAAGGAGTGTGCGGATTATGAAAATACAAGCAGTAACAAGAAAAACTATCAGTTTTGTTTTAATGCTCGTGTTAATGGTGTCTGTAGTTGCGCCTATTAACGTGATGGCTTCTGGAGCAGAGACTATAACGCTACAAAGCGGCGTAACTTATGAGTTTTTTAATACTTCCAACACAGCCCAGTCTATTCGTTTTGACGGTTCGCAAGATGTAATTTTTGACTTTATACTTTATAGGGCGAATGATACTGACGTTAGGTTTGAAGGGGATTGGGCGTTACATCCATCTTCTGCACACCCAACTACAATTGCCTCTGGCGGTAGGTTGTTGATTAATGTTGGCCGTCGAGAGCCATTGACTGTAACCTTTAACACGGATAATATCCGCATAGATACTTTACCGCGCCAAGTGCTTTACAGACAGGCTATAGGGTCAAGCGGAAGTGTAGTTGTTACAAACCATTCTACCGACAGAACCACAAACATACATGTACGCAGAGCAAGCGGCAATATTACGCGCATGACATCTAACCCAGGCACTGTTCATACTTTTTCAAATGAGGTTAGCAGGGAGAGAAGCGCAAATCCAGAACGCTTTGACGAATATATAGAAGTTTTAGGAGATTTTATTGTTTTTAGTGGGCAATGGCTACATTTGCCGCCAGAAACCACGCCGCAACAACCACAGCAACCAGAAACCCCTACAGTTACAACACCGTCAGAAACACAAACGCCTGCTTTTATTGGAGACTTGACACTTTCACCGTGGGCGCAAATGTCTGTAGGAGAAGCTATAACCACAGGACTTGTACCCCAAAACTTACAAGGAAATTATACACAGGCCACAACCCGCGCAGAGTTTGCCGCCTTTGCAGTTGCACTATATGAGACGGCAACAGGCCAAACAATAACAGGCCGTGCAAATTTTAACGACACCAGCGACATCAACGTACAAAAAATGGGCTATTTAGGTGTGGTAACAGGCGTAGGCGGCGGCAATTTCAACCCAAACGGCCAACTTACAAGAGAGCAAGCGGCAGTTATGCTTGTAAGGCTTGCAGAAGTTATAGGGCAACCTCTACCATCAGGCCATTCAAATTTTGCAGACGGCAATCAAATATCTTCTTGGGCAATAAATGCCGTTGCGGATATACAGACGGCGGGTATTATGGGCGGCGTTGGTGACAACCGTTTTGCACCGCAAGGCGATTATACAAGAGAGCAGTCTATAGTTACAATGTTACGGTTGTTTGAGCTATTAAACTAAAAAAATCTTTGAAACCAAGCAATATATTAATGCCCTTTGTGTTTAGACATGCAGAGGGCATTTTGCTTTTCATAAAATAAGCAAGCCTTATACCCTAAGAAGTTCTAGCATGATAAAAACAAAAATATACTAATACAATTGATCCGTTCTTACAACGGAAATGTATCGCCGTAAAGTTTTTATCATAGCGAGAGGAAATAAGAGGATGTTTAAAGGCGTTTTTAACTCATGGGCGTATATTTTATGGTATGTCTTTTATGTTGTACTGTTTACGATATTAACTATAGGGGTAATCATACCTGTTTATATAGTGTTCTTTCTTTTGGCGTTCTCACCTGTAGCAGAGCAGTTATGGCGGTGGGTATCGGGCATAAGACCACTACGGATAAGAGCAGAGAAAGAGCGGTTAATAACCCTATGGGAAGAAGTTTGGAGTGCATACGCACAGGAAGAAAAAGGCCGAAACATAAAGCATACAAGAAACATTAGGCTATATATACAAGAAACTATGAATATCAACGCCTTTGCGTTTGGGCGTGAAACGCTTGTACTAACTAAAGGTAGCATTGACTTATTAAGTGATGAAGCCTTAAAGGGCTTAATTGCCCATGAATTAGCGCATTTTCACAGCTATGACACAATGAGGGCGTTGTTTGCATATGTGGCTAACTTTCCAATGTCCTTTTTGATGAAAAAATTACGCCAGATAAACAGCACTTTAAATGATGGTTTTATGAGGTTTATATTTGTAATTATATTTTCGGTTTTTAGGTTCATTGAATTTATAGGCGATTTAATTTTAATGCAACACAGCAGAGAACAGGAGTATCAAGCGGATATGTTAGCCTTAAAGTGGGGCTATGGTGAGGAGTTAGCAGGGGCGTTAATCCAGATATATCAAATTTCTATGGAAAAGCCTAAAACCATTGATGAAATGGTTAGGGCAACGCATCCACCAATAACCAAGAGGATTGAAAAATTAGAAACAGCGTTAATTAAAATTAACCGATAAATAAGGGGGAAAATGAAAATGCAAGAAATAGATAAAAAAGCGTATGTAGAAATACTTGAAGTCTTGAAATATATCAGAAAAGAAGAACTAGACAAAATTCCAAAAAAAGAACTGGAATTTTTTGAACAAAACAAAGATACAGCATATGAGTTTAAGTTTGATGAAAACAAAAACATTATTGAACAAGATTTACTACCAGAAACAATGAAATTGTTTTTTGATTTATATAACAAATATGTGAAATAGTGACCGTAAAAAAACAGTCCGTGCAATTTAAGGCAAGATGTTAAAAAACTTCTTGCTTTTTTTGTTGTCTCGGAATAAAACTAAGGGGGATTAAGATAAATTTGAATATTAAATTTAACGTAAGTAGTAAATTTAAAACAAATACCGACAACCAAGAAAAATTCATAAAGGCATTTAACAATAAGTTGTTAAAAATAATCATACATATAGAGTTAAACGGTGGCACAAAATGAATAATTTTGATATAATATATTTGTATTTAAAGAATGTTGTAATTTTCCACACTTTTAAAAGAAAGATTGGAGAATAACAATGACAGTAAAAGTAGGTGTATATTGTAGATTATCTGATGAGGATAGAGAAAAGAAAAATGTAAATGATGATAGCGACAGCATACAAAATCAAAAAAGTATGCTCTTAAAATATGCGTTAAAAAATGATTGGGAAGTTATAGACATATATAGTGATGATGATTATTCGGGGGTTGGAGCATATCGCCCTGCTTTTGAAAAAATGATTAAGGATTGTGAAAGCGGCAGAATTAACCTCGTGTTGTGTAAAACACAATCAAGGTTTTCAAGAGATATGGAAGTCATTGAAAAGTACATACATAATAGGTTTGTCCTGTGGGGCGTTAGATTTATCAGCATTGTTGATAATGCCGATACAGAAGTTAAGGGCAATAAAAAAGCAAGGCAGATAAACGGGCTTATCAATGAATGGTTTTTAGAGGATTTATCAGAAAATATAAAAAAGTCACTAAGCAATAAGCGGGATGATGGGTTGTTTATGGGGAGTTTTGCCCCATATGGATATGTTAAAAGTCCAGAAAATAAGCATAAACTGATTATTGATGAAGAAGCCGCCGAAGTGGTGAGGAAAATATTTGAGTATTATAAAAACGGCATGGGTTATTATAAAATCAGTCAACTATTAAATGATGCAGGGATAAACACACCATCAATCTACAAACAAAAAAACGGCAGTAAGTTTGTCTGCTGTAGTTTGGACTATTCAAAAGCACGGTGGAATATTGACACAATCGCCAAAATATTGAGGAATGAAACTTACATAGGCCATTTAGTACAAGGCAAAAGAACATCAATCAGCTATAAAATTCATAAAGCAAGACCAGTAGCAAAAGAAAAGTGGAGCATTACAGAAAATGCCCATGAACCGATTATAGATATAGATACTTGGCTAACAGTACATCAAAGATTAAGCACACATGAAAGCCCTACGAGGACAGGAGAAATACACTTTTTCAGCCAAAAAATCTACTGCCAAGTATGTCAAAAAGTATTTATGCGTAATGTATTTAAAGCAAAGGGAGAGGCGAACGGAAAGAGGGCATACTTACAATGCAAAGGCGCGAAAAGATATCAGACTTGCTGTAACAGAAAATCGGTTAGATTAGATATGCTTGAAGAAGCCGTTATCAATGAAATTAATTTGCAAATCAATAATTTTTACAAGCAAGCCTTATTAGAAAAACAATATAAGAAAGAAGCAAGGATTAAAAGCACATATTCAGATAGGATAAACGCCCTCAACCTTGAAAAAACAAAGATAGACAAAAGAATAAGCGACAAAAACGCTTATTACAAGGGTTTGTATGAAGATAAGACAAACAAGGTAATATCAGAAGAAGAATTTTTGATGTTAAGAGAGTCTTATTTACAGGACATAGAAGCACTTAAAAAACGAATTATGACAATAAATGAAGAATTAAAGCTACTAAAAGCAAGAATAGACAAAAAGGATAATTTTGTAAATACTATCAAGAAGTATAAAAAAATCACCAAATTAGATAAAGTGATTATGGATGAATTCATCAACAAAATTTATATAGGCGACATCAAAGAAGCGACAAAGGAAAGGGATATCATCATAGAATGGAATTTTGCAGAGGTAGCATAACAAAATTTGGGAAACTCCGAGCGCAGGACATGGCGGGGATGGAGTGTCCCAATAGTGAGGAAAACTACAAATATTCGGGAAATACAAAATACTTAAAAGGTACAATTGATGTATCTTTTTCTTTTGAAATAATGTATTTCAATGAAAAAATAACTCTTAATTAAATTGTCAAATTTATGCTTATTGTAACATTTTTATTGCAAAATCAACAGAAAGTATGATAGTTTTATAGTAAGAATAGGAGCAATAAGTTATGAATAAAAACGATATCGAAGAAAGGCAACAAAAAATCAAAAAAAGGCTTGGGATATTATTGGCCTTGCTAATCGGGTTAATTATTATTATTGGTGGGACATATGCTTTCTTCACGGCAATATTTACAGGTGTAGAGGACGATACAACAATATCAATAGGCGGTGGAAGATTGGGAATACATATGGACGGTGGAAATATTATTACAATGAATAATATTTACCCAAGAGCAGAGGCATGGGAAACCAAAAGATTTACCATAACAGGCAATAACAGCACACCGTTAGAAATGGAATATTTTTTGAATTTAGTTGTAACAGAAAATACATTTCAAAGCGGTTCATTAAAATATACCCTAACAAGTGAAAATACATCAAATACAGGGATAGCTGCTACATCAATTACAGCACAAAGAGGAATCCCAACAGGAGCAGGAATACATCCTATAGGTGAAGGGTTATTTGATAATCCTGGAAATAATATGGTTCATACTTATTATTTAACCTTTTATTTTCCAAGCAGGGGCGTACCACAAAATGAAGACCAAGGGGCAACCTTTAAAGCTCATGTAGGCGTAAGCGGTGAAAGAGCTAGGATAATGGCAACTGAAATGATGATGGAAAGAGTTGGTAATGGGCCAAATTTCTTGCTTGGGCAAATTTCTAGCTTTGATGTAAGAGGAATAACTTTTACTAATACTAACGAAGTTCCAGAAAATGCAGTAGCATCTTGGGATGTTTCAGCTAATCAAGACGGGGGAGTAATGGGATGGGCATTAGTATCAAATGATAATTGCCAACATTATGCTGGAGGTTCATGTAGTTGGACTACAGACGAACAAGGGTATGAGATTTTTATAGGTGCTAATGGAGGCGTTTTAGCTAACCCTAATTCGAGTGGTTTATTTTTCCTTCACGGTGATGGCCCTTCTATGAGAGAAATTAATGTAAAATGGTTAGATACTAGATTGGTAGAAAATGCTAGCAATATGTTTAGTGTCGGTGTTAATAGATTAGATTTATCAAGTTTAGATACATCAAGTATAACAAATATGATGTTTATGTTTGGCGGTAGCAATACTAGAATATTTGAATTGAATGTAACAGGATGGGATACTTCGAGTGTAACGAACATGTCAAGTGTATTTGCTATGGGATGTGTTATAAACATTTTAGGGGCAGAAAATTGAGATACATCAAGCGTAACAGATATGTCAGGAATGTTTGCTCCTTATGGATTTGGCTGTACGGTTGACGTAGATGTTAGTAACTGGAATGTATCAAATGTAACAAATATGATGCACATGTTTTGGGAGCATATGAGGATTGGAAGCCGCGATTTAAGTAATTGGGATGTTTCAAACGTAACGGATATGGGTTCAATGTTTTGCGGCCCAAATGGTGGAACAGTACCAAGAGGAATGCAAAACTGGAATGTGTCAAATGTAACAAATATGTCAGGAATGTTTTGTAGCTGGAATTCTTCTGAACCAGCGGATATTAATTTAAGTAATTGGGATATATCAAATGTGACATTCATGTCAAACATGTTTATGCTTAATATAGGGGTTTTAGATATAAGCGGCTGGGGTGTACCAACCAATATATCAGGTAATGACCACATATTTAACCTTTCGTTTTTCGATAATCCTAATACCAGAATCTATGTTGGCAGTTCAGAAATGAGAGATTTTGTTAGAGAACGAGGCTTGTCAGAACAGGTTCAAGTGATTGTAAGGTAAAAGTCACTATGTTACGCTAATCTACGTCTGAATGACGCTAGACTACGGCTAAATACCAACTAAATGACGCTGATTAACAGCTAAATACCATCAATTAACCGCAATTTACTCCTTCCATTATGAAATTAATGTGCTATAGTACGTACAATGAGCAAAAAGTCTCATGAGCAAAAGAACTTGTTTTTATAAACAGGTTCTTTTTTTGCGTAGAAAAGGGGTGGTAGACATGCAATATTATACAAAGCCGTTATATTCGTCTATATTCGACATATTGCGACTTTTGAATTTGATAATGTGAAGTTAGGAGGAAATTTTTATGAACATATACAGAAACAGAACGCTATCATTGCAAAACTTAGAAGGGTTTAATTTTGAGGAAACAAAAAAGAATATAAATCATTACTTTATGAGCCTAGAGACATTAGAATGGGAATGGGCAAAGTTGAACGCCCGAAAAGGGCTAACTGCCAATTATGATTTTGGTGTTGAGTATAGTAAACAGCCTTACAGTCCGATCGGAAAAGATATATTAAATCTTTCAGCGAAAGAACTTAAAGAAGATGAGTTAAGGGAATACATCTCTAATTACTATTGGGCTAAAAGTGTACTCTCACCCGAAGAACAATTATATCTGGTAGAGTATTTTATTCACCGCAAATATGAGGATGAAATAGTAGACTTACTTGGGTTTAATAATAGCGACGGTACCGAATTTAAAAAACTAAAACGTAGTGCAATTTATAAATTTGCAGATTTTTTAAGTATTTTAGTAGAAAACGCAGAAATAAGTGAAAAATAGAAAGACACAGGGGAGAATATGGAAAGAAAAATTATAGTTGAAAGAATTGTAGCATTTTATTATGAAACAGGTTTGATTAGTGAAGCAACATTCGGAAAAGAGGAATTAAAAGCGATTGTAGAAAGTTGTCTTGAAAAAGCAGAATATATAGAGACAATTATCAACACGATTATCATTAGAGCCAAAACACATAAAAATTTAGATATTGAAAAGATGAAAGAATTACTTATAGGGCTTGAAAGGATTAGGTTGGAGCTAGAATATCAAGACTATGGCAAAGTGTCATAGGATGAGCCTTTTACAAAGTATACATATACAAGTATAAAACGCATCTATTAATAGGGATAGCGTTTTTTTATTTGGACAAAAAAGAGCGAAAAAAGAGTTAAAGAAAAAGAGGTTAAAAGGGGCATATTTGAAAAAGCACAAATATGCCACCGCTAAT
>Ga0131853_10018601_pt1 | contig 12645 bp, 15 predicted proteins | sample TergutLab28metaG_FD_92764 | JGI IMG/M metagenome (GOLD analysis project Ga0131853, IMG submission 92764) | Labiotermes labralis P1 segment gut microbial communities from Petit-Saut dam, French Guiana - Lab288 P1 (version 2) (version 2) | ecosystem: Host-associated > Arthropoda: Insects >...
GCTGCAAGCGGAGCTAAGATAAGGCTTGTCTTGTCGCCCACGCCTCCAGTTGAGTGCTTATCGACAAAAGGACCTTCAATGTCAGAAAGGTCGATTCTTGCACCTGAGGCAAGCATCACTTCCGTAAGCGCGGCGGTTTCCTCCGCCGTCATCCCCTTGTAAAAAACCGCCATTGCCCAGGCGGAAACCTGGTAGTCGGGGATCTTGCCCGCCGCATAGCCGCCAATAAGGAAGTCGAGTTCGGCACGGGAAAGCTGTCCGCCATCCCGTTTTTTCATAATTATATCAACTGCACGCATAGTTCTCCTGCTGGTGTTTCGTAACACACGAGCATTCATAAATTAGGATACCGCAAAACGGGGGATTAGTCTAATGTGTAAAATACAAACAATTTTTCGAGGACTTTTGGAGGGCGTGGTTATGTTCCAACGCATTACGGGAGAAAAAGCCCTCTTGAAGTTTGGCAGGGGATTTAATCTACAGATGTGAGTTACGGTTGAATGGCTAAACCGTCATTACAAGTGAGGAGTATTCCGCCAATATTGCATCCCCGGTAATAAGGCGCATTGGGCAGGTAATAGCTTGCGCTAAAATCATGTGGTCAAAAGGGTCTTTGTGCAAAAGCGGCAGTTCGAGGTATGCTTTAAGATACATGCTTGTCATGGGAAGTTCCAAATAGCCGTATTTTTTCGTCATCGAAAGCAGCTTTTCCAAATCAACCTTCAATTTTCCGATACGAATCTTTATAGCTATTTCCCACCACGAAACAGGGCTGACAAAAACCCGAATTTCCTCTGCAAGCAGCAAAGGTTTAATATCGCTTATTCTTGGGTTGTCTTGCGAAAGCCACAGCAGCACATTGGTATCCAAAAGCAGTTGAGTCATTTCCTTTCAAATTCCTGCAAACCTTGCATACTGTAAAAGGAGTCGACAATATCGGCGGGTAGCGGATCATTCCAGCCATCGGGGAGTTCCAGTTCCCCTTTCATACAGCCGAAAAATCCCTTCCGCAATTCTGCCGTGTACTTTTCCGGGTTTACCGATGTAAGCACCGCTTCCGGTCTGCCGTACGAGCCAATATAAACAGTTTCCCCTGCCGCCGCCCGCTTAACCAGCTTCGACAGATTGGTTTTCGCCTCATAAATGGTAACTGTTTCCATCACGTATATATCTTTATCCATACCTATAGATTAGTCAAGGTTTGACTAACTTGTCAAGGGTGATTATTTGCGCTTAACTCTACGGAAATCAATTTTAAGGAAATGCAATCAAAGAAGTTTATGCTATGTAATTTTTATTGTCTGCGAAGGGTTTAATACCCCGCTGTTTACGATGGGATTGGTTGATTACGACTAAGCCACAATGTAGGCAATTTTGACTTTGGAAGTGCTTAAAAGCTGGATTGTTTTGCTATTGTATTCCTCATAACTGTACTTTCTAACATTGTATACAAGGAAATTCTGAAAATTGATTTCCGTGGCACATAGCCTTTCCCCCATTTCTGTAGTATACTGATAGCTAGCGGCGGATAAGAAACATCCTGCTAAACATCATTGGGTATGAAAGCTAAAACAATCATCGGCGGTTTTCTTGCTATCGTGGGAGGGGCGGCTCTGGCAACTCTGCTTATCAATGTAGGGATGATCCTTTTTGCCCGCCCGCATATTTACATGGATATTAACCAAATTCCCCCGCGCTCCGTTGTGCTCGTGTTGGGTTCACAGGTTGTCGGTACGCGTCTTTCTCTGGTTTTGGAGGATCGGGTTATTGGCGGTATCAAGCTTATGCAGAAAGGCAAAGGGCAGATGCTGCTGCTTTCCGGCGATAATGGAGAGAAGTACTACAACGAAGTGCGGGCGATGCAGTTGTATGTTGCTGAAAATGCGCCGAATATCGGGGACGATGCTATTCTGATGGATCATGCGGGGTTTACGACTTGGGATTCCATGTGCAGGGCGCGTGATGTTTTTGACGTTAAAGACCTGATTGTCGTTACGCAGGCGTTCCATATAAGCCGCGCTGTAAGTATGGCGCGCAGTTTAGGACTTGATGCGGTGGGCTATTCGGTGGACGAGAGGCGCTTTGCAAACAGCACGCTTACGTACTGGCAGTTTCGTGAATACTTTGCCCGGATCAAGGCGTTCTATTCGATTATAACGAGAGCTGCCCCCCGTACTCTGGAACGCGATCCCCCGTTTTAGGCGGCTTCTATGCACGAGCAGCACGACACGCCCTTTTATCCCACGATCACCGAAAAGGGCGGATATATCTACCAAGGTATTCCCGGGTATGAAGGGCATCTTCACAAAGAACTGGCGCTTCTTGCAAAAGAAGCGGGAAGCGGAAATAATTTTCAGGCATGGGGATCATTTGTTACAGCTCACCTTCCGCCGGATTTGGCACGATCGGTGTTTTGGCATCGAAATCTATGGCTTAAACCCACAGAGATACACTTTAACTCGATAGGCGAGGCGGCAAAAGCGCTGCGTGCCATCCAGGGCGCATGGGCGTCAGTACCGTACACCCAATTCCGCAGGGCTCACCTTATTGCCGAAAAGCTCCCTAAAGTGCCAAACAAAAAACGTCCCTTCCCTTGGAAACTTCCGGCAACTCCCCTCGGATCATGGGCATTGCGTGATGCCAACACCTTGATCGCATCTCCTGCGTGCACAAGTCCATTTCCGGGCGGCATCATTGAGTTTGAGGAAGACAGGGAAGGTCCGCCGAGCAGGGCGTACCTTAAACTGTGGGAGGCTCTTGTCAGGCTCAGGCATATGCCCGCCAAAGGGGAAACCTGCCTTGATGCAGGGGCAAGTCCCGGTGGCTGGACGTGGGCGCTTTCCCGTTTGGGCGCTTCTGTTACCGCCTGCGATCGCGCCCCGCTGGACGAACGAATTGCCGCAATGCCTGGGGTAAGATTTATCTGCAGCGATGCTTTCAGTATAAAGCCCAAAGACTTTGGTCCTGTTGACTGGATCTTCAGCGATGTCATCTGTTATCCCGGTCGCCTTTTTGATTGGGTCAATCGATGGCTTGATTCAGGGCTTTGCTCAAACTTTGTGTGCACGATTAAAATGCAGGGCAGCACCGAAAGCAGCGAACTTCCCAACGGCGTTGACTTTGATACCCCTAGGCGTTTTGCATCCATCCCCGGATCGCTTGTTGTGCACCTGCATCACAACAAGCACGAGCTTACCTGGATGAAAGTGCCAAACGCTCCCCTTGAAAAACATCCACACTCTGCCGATAATTAGCCTGTTATGAAACGATTGTTTGTAGTTGTATTTGCCTTTGCCACTTGTTTTTTGATATCCTCGTGCAGTTACGAGGACACTACAATACTGGTGTATTTCGAGCCAGGTGAAGTGCGTGTGATCAGCGGCGCCTTCTCAGAGAGCGTTGTCCTGCGTGTCGAGCCTTCAAGCGGACTTGATAGTCGCACCATACAATACACGGTAGAAAACAAAAACATCGCGAGTGTTTATTCCCAAGTATCCCGCAATGTTGTTATACAAGGCGTAAGTCCCGGTCAAACCTTATTACGGGCTTCCGTTTCAGGGCTTAGCAATCAGGCAATTATGACCATTACCGTTTTGCCTGCCCCGCTGTAAAAGCAAAACATCCAATAGGGTAATTATACTGTGGACTTGTTCGACAACTCGCTTAGTTGTCCTACAAGTCCTGCAAAATACTGCGTATTGTACTGTTTCATAAGGAAGTTGTTTATATCTTGTAACGGATTTTCCCCAGGGAGGATTTGAACCCCCACAAGCAGATCCAGAGTCTGCCGTGCTACCCTTACACAACCGGGGATTGTATAACAATACAAAAATCCTATGTGATACAGCGGGAAATGTCAAGCGGGGTATCCAATTTTGCATTCCTGCCTTTTAATTGTTACCCTCTGTTCACGGGTTCAACTCACGGTTTTAGCCCCAGTAAATCCCACCGCGGCGGCAATTTTACAGGCACTCCCTTTGAATCGACAAATGCCCAGGTAACCCGCGCTTCAGTAAGGAGCTCAGCGCCCCGCCAAATTTGCTGAAGCATCACTCCGCTTACCGTTCCCTTTTTAAGGGGGTTTGTTTGGATAATAAGTTCATCATCAGTGCTCGCGGGCTTTTTGTAATCAATTTCGATACGGACAACAAACATCCCGTTTATATCCTTATACACTAAGGATATAAAATAAAGCTGCGCATGCAATAGGCAAAAGATGATTTAAGAATGCCGTGTTTATGCTGGTAATTCTCACGGCGAAGGGGTTGCCAGAAAGTATGAACTTTCTAAGCAACCCCTTTAACGCTGTTCAAAGAAAATCAAAAGAATGGGAAAAAGATGGGCAGCAGGATAAAGCTCATGATCATCATGAGAATGAGCATCGGGATACCTGCCTTCACGTAGTCAATGAACTTAAAGCCGCCTACGGCAAAGATCATTGTATTGGCCGGCATGGCAATAGGCGTCGTGAATGCCAGCGAACCGCCGATGACCGTTGCCGCCATTGCCGCGCGCGGATCGGCCTGCATGCCTTGCGCGATTGCAAGGCTAACAGGTACCAGAAGTGCGGTGGTTGCCGTGTTGGACATGAACTGGGTTAATCCGCCGGTAATGATGAGTATTGCGGCCAACAGCGCAAGCGGATGGGCATGCTCGCCCAATAGCCCGATGACCGCCCCTGCTATTAAGGTGCCTGCGCCTGACACATCAAGGGCAAGCCCAATAGCTAAGGTTCCGCCGAACAGGAATACTACTTTCAAATCGACAGCTTTGTACGCCTGCTTTTCGGTTATAACACCGGTAAGCACCAGCAAAATCGCGCCCAAACTGCTTGCGACATGAAGCGGTATGCCTATTTTCCTTTCAAAAACCATGACGAAAACGGTAGCCAGCAGGAGCCCCAGCGAAAGCCAACGCTTCCACGACGGAACATGGCTGTAATCCTGAGCTTGCTCGAATGTTTCCGCAGTGGGTACTCTTGACGGCAGAAATTTGTAGCCAAACAACGCCATATACAATATGGCGATGATCGTCAGCGGAATGCCTACTATCCCGTAGTCGAAGAACGCAAATCCCGTACCGGTGGCTCTTTCTAGGGCAGCATGGGCAAACAGGTTGCCGGGTGCGCCAATCAGCGTGATGTTGCCTGCTACGGCAATTACAAAAAGCATCGGCAGTAGGAGCTTTGAGCGAGGGATGCCTGTTTTGGAAGATATGCCGACAACAACGGGAATCAGCACCGCGGCTGTGCCTGTGTTCGACAGAAACGTTGACATCATAGCGGCGACAATCATTACCGCAATGATTACCTGCCGTTCAGTTTTGACAAACTTGAACTTGGTTATGAGCCCGCCGATCTCATTCGCCATTCCGGTGTCAAACAAAGCGCCACCTATGATGAACATGCCTACGAACAATATCACGTTCGAATTGACAAACCCGGAAAATCCCTGAGCTGGGGTCAATACTTTCGTGAGAATAAAACCAATACACACGATCATGGATGTTAGTGCCAGAGGAATTTTTTCTGTAACAAACATTACTACGGCGAACGCCAAAAAAATCAACGTGATTACTATAGGATCCATATTACTCTCCTTAAATACCAGCGATTATTTTATGAATGAGACTTGCTGCGAAATACTGCTGTAGACTTCTTCCTTACGTTTGTTAAAAATAACCTTGTTTTCTTCAAACAGGTTATTTCCGTGGGTATCAATAGACACTACAAGAGGGCCGAATTCCTTGATACGGCAAACCCAAAGGGTTTCAGGCATTCCCAAATCTCGCCATTCGGCCTGCTCTATTTCTTCCACTTGGGTAGCAGCGCATACGGCGCAGCCTGCTGGATAAACCACGTGGAGGGCCTTAAATTCCATGCAGGCTTTTCTCGTCCCTTCCCCCATACCTCCTTTGCCTACGATAATTCTTACTCCGGTTTGCTTGACAAATTCGTATTCGAATTTCTCCATCCGCATACTGGTAGTAGCTCCAATTGAAACCATCTCGAACTTATCGTTTCCCAGCGGGCGAATGATTGGCCCTGCGTGATAAATCGCCCCGGCCCTGATGTCCACCGGTAACGGGCGCTTATCTTCGACAAGCCTCCGGTGCGCTACGTCCCTGCATGTAACGATGTACCCATTTAGGTAAAACAGATCGCCGATCCTCATGCCCTCGATGTCTTCGGGTTTGACTGGGGTGGTAAGAACTTTTTTGTCGCTCATAAAGAAACTCCTTTGTGTGAGGTGACGGAATAACTCATATCACTTTTGAAAATGATATGCCCATGACGATGCGACCAGCATCCCGTATTTACCGCGACCCCAATAGTAGAGGGATGCCGAGCAGTATTTTCTACATGGACTCCCATGACGGACATTTTTCCGGAAAAACCTTGCGGCCCCAAGCCTATTTTGTTGATTCCGTCTTCCAAAAGCTTTTCGAGCTTTGCCGCCCGTTCGTTGGGGTTTCTCGTGCCCAAGGGCCTAAAGAGCGCCTTTTTTGAAAGCAGCGCCGCTGTCTCTACAGAGGTTGCAACGCCCACTCCCACCAAAAGCGGCGGGCAGGCATTCAGTCCATACGAGGTCATTATATCCAGCACGAATTTGACAACCCCCTCGTACCCTTCGCCCGGCATCAGCACCATTGCTTTGCCCGGCAGCGAGCAGCCGCCGCCTGCCATGTAAACATCTATTTCCACCGTGTCGTTATCGGGAACAATTTCCCAAAACAGCGTTGGCGTTCCCTTGCCTACGTTTGTGCCCGTATTAAACTCATCGAAGGTTTCCACACTGTTATGTCTGAGGGGAGCATCCTTGGTTGACTGAAGCACAGCATCGGTAAGAATTTTCTCCATTGACCCAAGCAACGGAAACCCAGCTCCGCATTTTAAGCGAAACTGGAGCACCCCAGTATCCTGACACGCAGGTCTGTCCAGTTTAAGGGCCAGTTCCTGATTCTTGAACATGGTGTCGTACACAGTTCTTGGCAGGGGATCTGTCTCCAAAGCCCGCAGTTCTTTGAGCTTCTCCCAAACAGCATCAGGCACTGTTTTTCCCACCAAGGAAATAAACCGTGCCATGACATCCGTCATCTGATTTACCGCTTTTTCCTTTTCCATAGGTACCTCTTTTCCATTCGGCAAAGCCGATACAGTTTTATTCCCCGCATCCAGCAGAGACTTTGGACTTATTCGACAACTCGGTTAGTTGTCTCACAAGTCCTGCAAAATACTGCGTATTTTGCTGTTTTGTAAGGAAGTTGTTCGGAAAACTGAAGTTTCCGAACAACTCTATTTATTTTCTGGTGTAATTCGACTATCCGTCAAATGTTTTTTATCTCATAGCTAGTATGACGGTTTGGGAATACTTAGGCGTTAGTGAAAGAGGTTAATCGTGGATAAGACTTTTTGAAACATCGATAAACAATCGGTGCTGTTTTGTAAGCGTGTTTGTAGCTTTGTACGCAATACCAAGATCCCGCTGTAGCACAGGATCGTCAATTTGAAAGAATAAAAGGTTTGTCGTTTGTTCTTTTAATTTTAGTATCATCTCAGGGATAAACGATACTATCATCCCGTTTTTTACCATGTTGGCCGCGGTATTGACATTTGAAGTTTCCAGTAAAATAGTGGGTTTAAAATTCATTTTTAAAAAATAATTGTTTACAAGCTGCCTTGAGTTTTGATTATTCTTCATTAAAACAAAAGGCTCATTTTTAAATTGCAGAAAATCAGAATTGGTAATTATATTGATTTCTTGTTTTGGATCAAAATCAATATTTCTCACCAAGGGATTGGATTTATTAACAACAAACAGTATTCGTTCATACAAAAGGTGTTCAAAGATTATGTTACCATAGCTGCAAGGCAACTGGAATATGGCAAAGTCCACTTTGTCCTGATCAAGCATTGTTATCACTTCATGGGACGAACCTTCATAAGCCTTGATTCGAACATCCGGGTAATTTTTGTGAAATTCCGGAATAACTACAGGAAAGAAAATCGATGAGTGAAAAAACGCAGCGCCTATTTTTATTACACCGCGAACACCTTCTTTCCATTCGTCAACATTAGCTCTGAATTCCCTTTCCAACGCAAAAATTTGATTAATGTACTTAAGGTACAGTTCTCCAACTTCAGTCAGGCAAAGCGGATATGACTCCCGGCTGAAAAGCTTAAGTCCTATATTATCCTCCAAGCGTTTCACGTATTTGCTTACTGCCGATTGCGTTATGAAAAGTTTCTCCGCCGCCTTTGAAACTCCGCCTTCTTCAACTACCGCCTTGAAGTTTTCGTAATCCTTAAAGATCAGCCGATTTTGATATTCTTCCATGCGTGAAGTATAAATGACAAACCAAACGATCCACAAGTGTTTTTTTCTGGAAGGCTGCTTATACTCTCTGCTTACGGTTTAAGCCCCGGCAGATCCCACTGAGGCGGCAATTTTACAGGCACTCCCTTTGAATCGACAAAGGCCCATGTAACCTGCGCCTCGGTAAGGAGTTCATCGCCGCGCCAAATTTGCTGGAGCATCACCCCGCTTACCGCTCCTTTTTTAAGGGGGCTTGTTTGGATAACAAGCTCGTCATCAGCGCTGGCGGGTTTTTTGTAATCGATCTCGATGCGGACAACAAACATCCCGTATCCTGCCTTTACCATGCCGGGATAATCAAAGCCCACATCGCGCAGAAATTCACAGCGGGCGTACTCCAGATAGTTAAGGTAATTTGCGTTGTTCACATGTCCGTAACTGTCGCACTCGTAAGTGCGGACTTTAATAGCACATTTACAGGTCATGGCTTTTATTCTATAATGATATCCATTATGTTTCAATATTGCCCTTCATGTGCGGCACGCGGCATTCAGTTTGACGGTAAACGGTTTAACTGTCCCTCGTGCGGGTTTGTATACTTCCAAAACACGGCGGCAGCAGTCGGCTGTGTAATTCAAGCGGGTGAGCGAGTGCTCTTGCTTGTCAGGGGTAAAGAACCATCGCTTGGCAAGCTCGATATGCCCGGCGGCTTTGTTGATCCCGGCGAAGGGCTTTTGGAGGGTCTTGCCCGCGAACTGCAGGAAGAGCTTGGTTGGCAGCCGCCTGTTCCTTTGGGCGCATCCTTAACCGATGTGTTTACCCTGTTTGCATCGTTCCCCAATATGTACCCATACAAAAACGTTACGTACAACACCTGCGATGTGTTCTTTACCGTTTCCGCCCCGCTCCTTACCGAAAAAGATCTGCACCTTGAAGCTGGCGAGATTGCAGGTGCGCGTTTTATGCGCCTTGATGAAATAAAAGCGGAAAACCTTGCCTTTGATTCAACACGCCGAGCAATTGCCGCACTTCGGGAAAAAACGTACAAAAGCGATATATGTGATTGCAACAGGATTCTTTAGCGGACGACGGGAGTCGAACCCGCGTCACAAGCTTGGGAAGCTTGGATAATACCGTTATATGACGTCCGCGATATGGTTCAAGGTTTCACTGTACTGTAAAGCTGTTACCCTGTCAAGGCGCGTGCCTTGCATCACGCACGGAACGTTAGCCTTTCGAGGCTTGGCAGCTGCTTTATGCAAGTGGATGTTTCTGGGTGTAGTAGCAAACTTCCCGCACCAGTTGGCGCACAAGGTTCACTTCCGGTGTCAGACATGAAGTCTTGGTATCTGACACCCTTGCATCACCTTACGCTTTGTATCCGCATTTAGGACATGTACCGTTTTCGTGCATCTCAATACCACAAAGCGGGCAACGAGCTTTTTCTTTTTTTGCTCATATACTTCTGTTGCACCGTTTGCACCACTTGTAAACGTAATCTTAACGATATTTAGCTTATCCTTTAGCAAATCGTATACAATCTTGATCATCCCTTCAACGGTCATTGTTTCTTTGGTAACAACCAAGCGACATTCCGGGTAAGCTGTAGCAAGATTCGTTTTGAAAGCCGTACCTTTTTGCTGATTAGTCGGAGCGCCATTTTTGATGCCTTGCGTTTCATACACTGCAAGAATTGCAGGAAGTAAGGGATCGTCTTCCCGTAAGACAAGAGCATGATCAAAGTTCTGTAGAACTTCCCATGTGGTTTTCTTGATTTCATTGCATGGAAACACCATATTAACTCCCCTATTGACTGTATCTTCAACTTCAAGAGTCAATGTTCCCGTATGTCCGTGCAGATACTGCGCTTCACCTTTGAATCCATAGAACCTATGTGCATATGCAAATCAAGTGTTGTAAAACTTCTCATACTTATACTCCTCATTCGTTAGTTTCTAGAATGCAATACATTCTTATAGAAGATAATATCATTATTAGGAATAATTATCAAATAGTATTTGCTCCTGTATTATGGAAATCAATTTTCATGAATTGCCAATCAAAGAAGTTTATGGTAGGTGATTTTTATTATACCTAAACCAAAATACAGGCAATTTTGACTTTGCAAATGGTTAAAAGCTGGATTGTTTTGCTATTTTGTTTCGCAGAACCTTGCTCTCTATCATTTTATAGCAAGTAAATTTTGAAAATTGATTTCCGTGTTGTATCACGCTGATTTTTAAGGGCTTTCGTATCAGTTTTTCACAGGAATTCGATATTTACTGATTGTTATCTTGTACTAAAATTGGTATAATGTCCCAAATTTTCATTTGAGGGATTTGGAGAAAAGTTATGAGAATACGAATGAAGCTCTTTAGCAGTTTTGCTGCGGTTGTTTTTATTGGGCTTATCCTTGGATTGCTAGGGCTTTACGGAAGCAGAAAGCTTACTAACTCGACAAAACAGATGCTTAATCTGGCAAATGCAAGCTCTGATATTACCCAGGTTTTGGGTTCGCACTTTGATTGGCGTCACAATTTAATCGGGCACGTATTTTTAGGCGAAACGTTTACCGGTGCCCTTGATCCGACTAAGTGTTCTTTAGGCTTGTGGCTTACAAGCGACGAAGCTAAGCGGGTAACTGATCCGCAAATTCTTGCCACACTGAGCCAAATTATCGGTCCCCATGATCTTATCCATAACATGGCACGCGATATTATTGGGCATATCGCCGATGGCAACGAAGAATTGGCGGATGAGCTCCTGCGTAATGAGGTGCTTCCTACAACTCAGGTTGTTATCAATTACCTGAGATCCATGGATGCTCGCTATTCTGAATTACTCCATGATGAAAATTACATGGCGATTGATTTTGGAAATGCATTTTCGTTCATTACGCTTGCAGCCGTTATTATAGCGGTGATCATTGCCGCAGCTTTGGCGCTGCTTGTCTCACTTAATATTTTAAGACCCATTGTAAATGTTACCGGAACACTTAAAAATATTTCGGAAGGTGAAGGCGATCTTACCAAGCGCATCAACAGCAAAGCTAACGATGAAATTGGTAATATGTCGCGCTACTTTGATATGACGCTTGAAAAGATAAAAAACCTTGTGGTTAGTATTAAACGGGAAGCAAACCTGCTTTCCGAAATTGGCATTACTCTTTCCAGCAATACCAGCGAGACAGCTGCGGCGATAAACCAGATCAATGCAAACATTCAAAGTGTAAAGTCGCACATGGTAAACCAAAGCGCAAGCGTTACGCAAACGACAGCAACGATGGAGCAAGTTACCGGAAACATCAACAAACTGAACAACCATATTGAAAATCAGAGTAACCATATTTCCCAGGCTTCCGCTGCGATAGAGGAAATGGTTGCCAATATTCATTCGGTTACCGATACGCTTGAAAAAAATGCCGGAAACGTTAAAACCCTTAAAAGTACGTCTGAGGATGGAAGAACCGTTTTGCAGGATGTTGCCACTGACATTGGCACGATTGCCCGCGAGTCCGAAGATCTGATGGAAATCAACGTGGTAATCGAAAACATTGCAAGCCAGACAAACCTGCTCAGCATGAACGCGGCAATCGAAGCGGCGCACGCAGGGGAAGCAGGCAAGGGTTTTGCCGTTGTCGCCGATGAAATCCGGAAGCTCGCCGAAAGTTCCAGCAACCAATCCCGAACAATTAGCACCGTTCTTAAAAGGATGAAAGAGTCTATGGATAAGATCACGGGCTCTACCCAAAAGGTTCTTTCCAAGTTCGAAGATATTGATTCCAGCGTAAAAACCGTTGCCGAACATGAGGAAAATATCCTTATCGCCATGCAGGAACAAGGACAGGGAAGTAAGCAGGTACTTCAGGGTATTGGACTTGTCATTGAAACAACGGAATCGGTAAAGACGGGATCGTCAGAAATGCTTGAAGGTTCGAAAGAGGTAATCGTGGAAGGGCGAAACCTTGAGAAGGTTACGGAGGAAATCACGTTTGGGATGAACGAAATGGCTTCAGGTGCCGAGCAGATCAACACGGCGGCAAACGAGGTCAACCAAATCTCGATGAAGAACCGCCAAAGTATCGAAGCTCTGGTTAAAGAAGTTTCGCGCTTTAAGGTGCAGTAAGCGCGCATATTCAAGTTGTCCTAGAATCCTGTAAAAGATTGACCTTTTTATCGCTTTAGTATAGGATGAGCTCAATCAACGATATTTCGCAACGGAGGCACGATATGAAAGTAAAACCATTAACAGACCGGATTCTTGTCAAGCTTGAGAAGAGCGAGACAAAGTCCGCGGGAGGAATTATCATCCCCGATACTGCCCAGGAAAA
>Ga0131853_10018602_pt1 | contig 12644 bp, 9 predicted proteins | sample TergutLab28metaG_FD_92764 | JGI IMG/M metagenome (GOLD analysis project Ga0131853, IMG submission 92764) | Labiotermes labralis P1 segment gut microbial communities from Petit-Saut dam, French Guiana - Lab288 P1 (version 2) (version 2) | ecosystem: Host-associated > Arthropoda: Insects >...
AAAAATAAAAAATTACAAAAAAAAAAAGTTTTATAAAAAAAAAGCAAAAAATGAAAGGGTGGAAAGGACCAAAAAAAAATAAAGGGAAAAAATAAAAAAAAAAAAAAAAAAAAAAAGAATTTAAAAAAAAAAAAAAAAAAAAAGATATATCTGGAAGAAAAAATAATTGAATTGAAACAGACAGTACAAGGTTATTTGATACCCACAGTAGATGAAATAATGGATAAAGGCAGATTAATAACCGTCAAAAATTCAACTTTATAAAAGTACTAAGTCAACCAGGCTACATATACCGACCCTCTAGAGGTCATCTTCAGGCTGATATTTGAAACATACTAGGAAATATACAAATCATGTACAAAAGGGAGATCTCACTTCTTACAGGTTTTTGTTACAAGTCTGGTCTTCATGTATAATTTGATTTCAGGATTAAAATTGAAAATTAAAATTACAAAATTAAAATTAAATTAGTGAAAGCAGTTATTAAAATCTTCAGGTTTTTTAAAAAAATTAGCAGTTGTTGGTACTGTAATTTTGCTGGTAGATGTCATGTGGTTTCATATTGGTTGCACAGATGTTACTTTTTTCATGTCACTCCATCAAATGTCATATTCCCATCACAGTGCATGGCATACTCCTTTCATGCTAATTGATCTAGTTTCTTATTCATGGTTTTGTACCATTTGTCCAATTCTGGTTTTAGTTGTATGTCAATAAATCTTTTTATAAAGTCTCTTTTTTTTCCCAGTCATTTCTAATTTTACATGCATTTTAAAGAGTTTTTGGTTATGTTCTGCTTTTTAATAAAGTTAGACTTTAATTCATCTTTCAGACGTGGTTTTTGTCCTTTTTATTTGGTATATGTTGCTGTTTCCATAGTGTTTGGAATTTCTATATTTGCATAGTTTTGGGTGAGACCATTATGGTGACATCATTGGTTAAAGAAAATGTTTGCATTGCAGTTGAGTAATTTCCTTTTATGTTTTTGTATCTATAGACGACCTTGGCTTGAGTAAACTTTACTTTTATAAAGTTGTGTTTCTGATGGTTGTTAATCTGCCTTTTTCTCCAACACAAGGGAATGCATAAAATTAAGACTGAATTAATGGATTTAATAAGGGTTACACATTGTAGACCCAACTAGTTAAAAATTACCAAAATAAAAAAAAAAGCAAGATTGTTTGCAGAATCCCACAGTAATTTTAACAAGTGGGGAAGCCTTTTCTGTCTATAAGTTATATCTCTATGAATAACCATTATACTGTGAAGAGGTACCATGTTCATTAGAGTTAATTAAACTTTCTCCAGCCAAAACCAATAATAATCAACCTCTGTGCCAGGTGGATCACTTATAATTGACATTTCATACACTTCCTGTTTTTTTTAATTTTACCACATATGATTTAGGGAATGTGCTTCCAAACAGACTACATTTTTCTTGCTACAGTTACTGTGTTAGAAACTGAAGACATTTATAATTGTTCAGCAATAATAACATTAATTTAAATACATTTGTTTAAAAACCCTGGTTTTAATTTTAATGAAGTTATCATCACAAGGCCAAGAGACAGTTATAAGAATAGAAATATCGGTGGTTAAAACCCCTAATAAAAGTATATGACTCCAGTAAAACTTCTTATTTTTAAACATCAGGCCCATGATCATCTCATGACACAAAGTGGCCAATTTAACATTATACTACTATTTACCTAACAGAGATTAAATACAGAAGTCCAATATTTTAACTCTGAACACTTTATATGGTACCACTGAACTGAATATACTCCCTGCAACTTATCATTCACACATATGGCAAAGATCCAGTGATCACATAAGCTTCAAATTTGTTTTATTTACTAGTCACGACTTACAAAAAAACACTACAGTGAATTGTACAATAATTTTACTACCACTTGTTATTTATAAAAACTTATACTGAATGTGTATTTGTTTTCAAACAAAAGTATGAATAATACTCAAGCATCCAGCTATCAGTTATATGAAATTCAAGGACTCCTAAATTTCATGACCTCTTATAGCAAGAATCAATACTCTACAATTAATTAGAAATAGTAATACAATATTAAATATCTTGTAACAAATCACAATCACACAATCTCTGCTGATGCTGATACATTACTGGATCATTAACTATGACAGCAACCACAACCCTAACCCCAGATATTTAAAATAAGTTATTTTAATGTAATAGCGAAATACTGTCCTTTCAAACTTTCAAAAAGGAAAGCAGTAATACATGCGTGTATTCATTAATCCCTTGAATTATGTGCTATCATGTTATGTTATTACAAACATCTGATGTAGTATTCATGTGTTACATTCCAGTGTATCTGAAATGATAAACTTTGTGTATTCTACTAATAAAGAGTTAAATTTGTTGTACTGTAACATAGAACATATAGGCCATACCCAATTTGTAATAACATGTCTATACATAAATACACACATACACACAATTTGACTACATACATGCATACATTTATTCAGCTGATAGTTTGGTCATTCTGCACACTGATCCTGTACATGTATTCACAAAGCTTATGCTTTAACAATTTTAACTAAAGCAAGATTATTTTCAGTAAGATTAGAATTTCTGATTAGTTTGTAACATAAATTAAACTGTCCACCTCATATATATATTGGGGCATATTTCTTCAGGTATTTTATAAGCAAATATTCTTGGTCAACAGTGCATTAAAGCAGTTATGGAAAGGAACAAATATGACACCAACTGAAAATGTGCTTAATAGTATTTCAAATAACATTCTAAACAATGTTTTACTGACTACCCATTACTTTGTGCAGTTGCATGTACTAATGATCTTACTTATGAGGAATACCCTCTTCTGGGATGATACCATATATTCTTGAAGCAATTTACTTAACTTTTTGAAGGAACATACTGCCACCAAAATCAGTGTACAAGACATTGGAATTTACAGATGTTACAGAGAAATTTAGTGCCTCCACCATTTTCAGTGTAGAAAAAAACCCTAAATATGAAGGCATTGCATTCTTATAGAACTCCTGCAAATTTCTACAAGATAACATGGTGTCATATTCCATAAGGTAGCCATTTATATTAGTGGGAAATTGTAGAAATATGCATGTCAGTAAACTGCCAAAATTTGTGGTTATATGAGGCAATATTTAGTGATTCATAACTTTTAAAAATGTGGTGCTAAATTCATTATGCAAATTCTTATACATTATCTGTATTTCAAATGCTATTTGCCATTCAATTATTAGCAGGATACCAAGTTCTGAGTACAATGAAGAGGAAAATACAAAGTACTTATACTGTAATACATTATAGAAACAATTTATGTAATGTATATTTTTTGAACAGTGATTCATAATGGAACTTGCTCTAGATGTTTTCACATTTTGACATTTTCTGCATCACATGATGTCTGAAACTTCGTGGCAGCTAAAATCCAGAAAACCTTCTGAGTTTAGCCACATGAAACTCAGAAGAGCAGTTGGGTTAGTACTGCAAGATTTCATGTGTTTGTTCATGATTTTACATGTCGTGTTGAACAAACTATCATATACAAATACATTTGATACATAAATCTTTTTAACACAGCTAGTGTTGTTAACATATTATGTATCAGGTCACATACAGTAACAGATATACGAAAATGACTACATATTTCAGCTAATTAAGAGCCATCTTCATGTCTTTTTTTAATGACTTAACAGCCGCATTGGGCCTGGGCCTCCTCAATGTTGAGGTTTGGATATCACACTCAGACGCATCACACTCAGTAGGACTCCTTTAGATGAATGATCAGCCCATTGCAGAGACCTCAACCAGACAACACATAACATTCACAAGACAGTGACATCCATGCTCGCACTGTGATTTGAACTCACAATCCCAACAAGTAAGTGGTCACAGATCCATGCCTTAGAATTCACAGCCACCAGGATCAGCTTCAAGTCACATTACCTGGCACTATTTTTTACAAATGTAAATATCTTTGAATGCAATGTTTTTACAAAAATCTTGATTTTTTGAAAGCCAATGGAGCAGGAGTGAGGAAATAGTTTTTTGACTTTATATTCCTTGTTAGCAATAAAGTTATCATCATCTTACAACTACGGTTTTACTGATTTTTATTCCATAAGTCAATGGATTCAGTGGATCATTAGAACAAGACTTTTCAACATCCATCAAGCTTACACATCATACTGGTTCTATACCAGATGGAATAGGCATAAAATCTATACACTGTGGTACATTTACCATTTAAACGTTTAGTGTTTTAACACTTTCAACATTTGATTCTAATTATACCGGTGAATATACATTTTGCAATCTGTGTCACTGTGATAATCCTCACATAGATATAATTATGAAAATACAGATCCTATTTGGTTTTTAGAAATAAAAGATTCTTATTTAAGTGCTTCAATCCAACATAGCTATATTCACACAAAGTAGTGTCTAGTATTTGACATGAGGGCTGTAATTAGCTGAAACATGTAATCATTATTTTATATCAGGTATTAGACATTATCTGATAACAGAACATGTTCATAACAGCTGTGTTAAAAGATATGTGAAATGTATTTATTTGTATGTAAGATTAACACAGTAGAATGCAACAAGTAAAAATAAAAAAATAATTAAATCAGTATGTAGTAAAATCATTTAATTTTTAAAAAAGTAACTTCTTTTAATTGATATTTTCAGTTTTTCGCCGTGCATATTGTCAATATTCACAATAATCACCAACACATGCACATGCACATTGTGAATATTCTTTTAATTGAGTATATGTAAATACACAGCTGCAATATCTTTGAAAACAGAATTTTAAAAGTAGTATAAAAGCTTTTGTGTGGGAAATAAAGAACAAGGAATCAACAGAAATATAAAAGTCAAACAGAATTCAAACATAAAATGTGACACTTATTTGACAGACTACCTGTACATGCATTGAGAGGTGAAACAGAACAAGTCTGAGGTTTATACAATACACAGAAAACAAAAATTTGCTATCTTGGACAATAATTCCTAATCAGCACAATCAAGTGGAAGCCAACACAACTTTAAACATTCAAATTTTAAAAAAAGTCTTTGTCTCCCAGTAAAAGGAAGGTACCATAGCATAATATAAAGTCTTAATTAAATTAATATAATATTTTTCCATAATTACATCCATCCTGTTGTTACAAATTATAGTACTTCTCATTACATTGTATATAATTTATAGTTTTAAGTACAAATGGGTTCAATTTTGTTACTTTCTCTTACTTCCAAAAATCAGGTACCTGAAAACATTATATAACACCAAATTTAAATCATGAGGTCTCCAACAAATACTTGTCATTCTGATACTGAAATATCATACCATGCTCCTTATTAAAGCGAATTACAAAAGCTCTTTTCCAGAAAGCTACTTCATGTAGAATGGTTCCGTGATCCAAATATATGCCTTCTGTATACACTGACCCTCACTACACTCACTGAACTGTTGTACCTTTAATGTTATTGGCATCTTCTGCATAACAAAATTCAGCATTGCACATTTTCACTCAATGCTGAAACCAGAATTTTCAGTGCTCTCGTTGCTTCATCAGAGACAAGATACATTAGTTTGCAGTTTCTTACAGAAGGACTTGATGTACCGGCATGTTAAATATGTACAGTAAACACTGCTGCTGTTTAATTGTGTGGTGATCTGTATACACCCATAAATTGGATGGTCTGTGATGCCTTGTCAAACAGAAAGTACACAAAGGGGTGATTAGCAACAAAGCGTGCAGGTATGAGAGGCCTTGATGAACGGAAAGAAAATATGGCAGTAGCAGCCGCTGCGACTGTGCCCTGCTCATCTACAGCAATCTTTGCTTTATGCACTGCTTCATCTAGACGCAGACCAGTTTCTCCCGTGAAACCAGATAGATCAGATGTGGACTGGAACAGGTCTCCAACCCCTAGACTTTCTAGAATCTGTGGATGTGCACAAATCATACAATGTGATGTATTAATACTGATAGAAGCACAGCAGTGTCATTTGTCCTTACTGCAGGTTTACATATTGACAGTGGCATGGCTTTTAATTAAGCCACAACATGCACTATATTAAATCCATAAAACGATCAGGGGCACACCCAAGAGAGGTAGGGGGGCTGCCAACATGCAACAACTCCCCAGAATCGAAATTTTAAAAACATAGATTTTGTAGATATGATAATATCAGAAGTTCTATGTGATTTCCGCAGTATCTCCATTCAGATTGGCTGGTGACTAGTACATAAGAATTTTGAACAATAAATTTTAAAAAAAAACTTAGGATGTCTGGGATAAAATTAAAAAAAAATAAACCAAGAAGATTGTAAATTGATTTAAATTAGGTGATGATTCATGGAATATGTAGTTATCCATATTTGTGTGTGTGTGTGTGTGAAAATGCAGTTGCAGTGTTATGTTATGACATAATTAATATAACATAATTTTTCAAGTCAAACTAATTATGTATAGCCTTTGGGTCAATAAAATCACTCCCCCGCCCCCAGATGAAATATTCTGGGTGCACACCTGGAACTTACAATTAAAAAAGTGATCATTAAGTCCACAAAGGAATACGCATGACATACTTCTTAAGACTCCTCAAAAAAGAAGGTATAATTTCATTCACAGATGCTATTCTTTTCCAATTAATTCTAATATATAATTAGGGAAATATCTTAATAGCATTATATAAGTGTGAGATTTTGAAGTTTTGTTTTTCTACCGAAAAAGCAAACCTCAAAGCCTAATTCCCTGACCTTGCATTAGTTACATCAACTCGAGAAACTTTTCCATAAATGAGGACTTATAATACATTTATTACAAAACTTATTTATGGTATTATCATAACACTTTATCCTTAAAACTAAGTGTCTAATAAGTTCTACAATTACGCTCCTTGTTTCTGGTGGCTTTTAGAATGCAAATGTAATTGTTAATATCAATACTTGTCAAGCACTTACTGGCGTAAGCTCAATGGACTGTTCAATCGTGAACTTGGGAATGGAAACTTCAACAGCTCTTGGTAGATCGTCCTCAACAATTTCCTGTAGACTCTCTACAGACAGTTGGTTTATAACAGCCTCAATCCCATTTGGCTTGGCATAAGGAGGCAGGATAATAAACATGCTGACATCATTCCCTTTGTAGGGCAGTTCCAGTACATGTGCACCCAGATGCTCTGATATGACTGTGAACATAAAGCAATTAACACATTCAGATTCATCTGCAAATTTTATTCTTATTTTAGTTGATTACTCAGACAGCATATTTTTATAGGGTAAGTTTTCCCCAATAAGATAATTTAGTACTATTTATGCATCTATACTAACATACAAGAAGCCATGTTATCATTTGTGACTGTTAATTTTGATAGTATACTACTGAGAGATTCTGCAAAAATCGTAGGAAACCCTTGGCAAATGTCTTACATTTGTGACAATATAATTTTGTATAACTACTGTTGTGATCTTTTTTAACAGGATGTATTTACCATTATCCAGGTATGAATTATTTGGTCAGCTGTAAGAAAATCATCAGTATACATACATGTGAATGATAATTGCTGGCATTATGAAAAGTAGGCCTACAAGAAAGTAAAGTGGCGCATGTACAAGGCATAGGCTATTATCAGACTGTAATTATTCTGATGGAGAAACATACATTCTCTTGAAATCATTCTTTCATCTAATTAAGTGTTATATCAATTAAAACTGCAAAATTTTATCTCAAATATTTTTAAGTACTCATGGTATATACTTCAGTGATTCTTAATTGTTGAAACAAATAAATTTTAACTTTAAAATATGAGCAACTCAATGATTCCTACCTGCAGAGCAATCTGAACTAACTACAGTGTTTTTAAATAATTATAACCAGAAGTAGACTTTGGTTTTTGTAATTAAGCAGAATATGTTTTGTAAGAACTTAGTTTTTTGAGTGGTAAATTTCAGGAGTCAAAAACTTTTCAACTGTTTTACATAACACATAAAACAAAATCTATCACAATTTCCAAATGCAAGTTCAAGGCCTTCCAGTCCTAACTGCTTCATAACTCATCATTACACAGTGTTGCTCCAAGGCTGAATCTTGGTGCTCTGAGACACATGTAAAAAATCAAGAAAATAATCAAGATTTTTCTGAAATGTAATAGGGCTTGTGGAGGATTGTCAATTGGTAAAATTACTTGCAGCTACTTAAAACTGAGAAAGTAAACATGAAGTTACGGGAAATGACTGAAATGACTATGAATATTTCATAAAAAGAGATAGAGATGAAATATGTCAATTACACAAAAAAGCTGTAATTGTAAAAAAAGTAGCCATGATAAAAGATTTAGAAATATTTCATAAAGCGATAGTTTTAACTGCTAAAACTCTATAGTGTCAGGGGCAGGGGAATGAAATACGGTAGCAGGAAATGTTTAGTGGAATGATACTCATCAGTGAAAACCAGAATACTTGCAGAAAATCATGTCCCATTGCCACTTTGTCAGACACAAATTCCATTATCGACAAGCTTGGGATCAAAACTGGACATCTGTGTTTAATATTTGACATTTGATATTTTAATTATGTTCCAATAATCCACAATAACAATAAATAGGATATAGAACATGTCAAGCATAACACGTAGTATAAACGTTTGGAATCAAAACAAACTGATTCCAAGTCAAGTACATGAATGATGTCTAATACAGACAGGACAAAACCACTGTGTAACAACAAAGCACAAAAAGGTATGGCTATAGTTAACAAACAGAGATACAAGTCAAGTACAGAACAGCAAATGTATACAGACAGCAAATTTATGCATGTGAATAACATTAACATAACAATGTTTGTTTGGTTTTTTTTTTTTGGGGGGGGGGGTTGAAAGGGGGGGGGGGGCTTTGTGACATATTTAGATTATTAGGACTATGTATTAAGTATATTCATCTTGTTGTGAGCACTCTGGTGCAAATTTAATATTTCAGTAGTAGTGGGCAAGTAAAATGTATTGGTTGCAAAACATAGGTTAGTAATTTTATTTTTATATGTTGTTTGCATGAAGTTAAGAACAAAAGGGGGCATTACGACTTGCAGTGAGCAATCCAGTCAACCATTCGCTTGTCTGTTTGTCTCTCTGCATGCTTGATTTCTGAAATTAGTAAAGGAAATATGATTTAATTTGGTATTGAAAAGTCTACAGAAAAACTTGTCAGGCATGTGTAACTGTAGGTCCTATCAATGAAATATAACCTCTAATTTACATGAAGTTCAAACAAAAATTAAGTGTTTTTTTTTTCATAACTACCACTTCTTACAAAAGATACACAATTAAACACACAAAGCTTGTAAATTTACACAGCTTACCTGTATCATGTTTGGAGATGGTGAATATTAAAAAAAAAAAGTATGACACTGTACAGTCTGATATTTGTAGTAAATTAGTTTTCCACAACAGATTTTTACTTCCAGTCCAAGAGTGGTGCACCCAGCTGGAAGGGAAGGGGGGGGGGGCTGCAGGGCTGCAGCTACACAAGCAAATCGAAATTTTAAAAACACAGATTTTGTAGACACAAAGATATTTAACTTTTACATGTACTATCCTTCAGCCAAAACGAGCCACTGAAACCCACTGATGACAAGAACATAAGAATTTTGAAAAATAAACTAGAAAAACTTAGAACCTAGAAGAAATTAAAAAAATAGCCAAGTAGATTAGATGCTGTGATGTAAATTATGTGTTTGAGCCATAGAACATGTGGTTATATTTGTACGTAAGTAAATGCAGTTGTAAATAGCATTACGTAACTAGAATACTTACAACACAAGTTTTATAACATACTTTTAAAACCAATGGAAACTAAATATATATATAGTTTCAGGGTAGTAAATATACATATATACATATAGTTTCAGGGTCAGCCCCCCTCCCCCAATGAAAAATTCTGGGTGCACACCTGCACCCCAAGAAGAGTAGTGTTACCAATTTATGCAGTACAGTGAGACACCTTCGGTAGGTACGGATGAATTTGATCTTCACACCTTTATTCTATATGGTCTGTGTCCACTCACTTGATATCGGACAGAACTGACAGTATTTATTCTTTATTCTTATATAAAGCAAGTTTCTTTTATCAAAGAATAATCATCAGACACAAGGGTGGATTTGCCATGAAGCTAATGAAGCTTAACTTTCTGGGTCCCTCACTTGCACGGCCCCCTTCCAAGACCCTGGGAAAGGCCCCATTTATGCCCTAGAAATGCCCTGAAATCTTATAGATCATGTATGAAAGAAACATTATAGAGATTTTCCCAGGTCTGACAACAGTCCTTAAAATTTATATGGCATTTCCAATAATGAGTTTTGAAGCTGAAAGGAGTTTTGTAAACTATCTGTAATAAAAAATAAATTTTGTTCAACCATGCTAGAGGAAAGTCAGGTTTATTTTTGTAGTCTTTCCACAGAGAATGATATTACAATATCATTGCCATATGAAAAGGTGATCAAAGACTATGCAGCCAAGAAGAAAAGTGTTATAGAGGATTGTCAAGCAGTTAATCAATAAAAATATTATGTTACTTTTATGGATCTTGTGATGTTTGTGGTATTTGCCAGCTTTTTTAAATCTGTAGTTTGTTGTGATTTCTTTTTTTCATTCTAAATAAATATTCACTTTCATACCTAATTTTGTATTTGTAATTTGGTATTCTTTTTCTTCAGGTGGATCCCAAAAATTATATAAGCTTCAGGCCCCACTAAACCTGGATCCACACCTGATTGCTCATTGAAATACGACTTTTTATCCTTGGTTCGGTTTTCAAACCTCAGCGGATGCCAGATTTTCTGCACCCATCCAAAATGTTCCTGGCACCCACCCAGCCTCTTGTACAATGAGTACTGGGTCTTTGCCACAGGTAAACAGGCCAGGACATTGTGCTAACCACACACTCCCTTCTAACACCTAGGTTAAAGAGAGAACAAAACTATAATTCTACTCCCCCTTGATGTCTTAATGAAATGTTATAGGGCAAACATTACTTCTGTTTGCTTGCAGCTACAAGTTTAATTTTGTATACTGTACTTCATTCATGTATTCATCCAAACACTGTTTTTTATGCATTCGAAGTAATCTACACAGAGAACATCAAAATTTCTTACTGTGGTTGAATGTTCCCTTCTGCTTCATCATGTCAACAAGAGCCTGTTTGGAGTGGGACACGAAGAAGACATCTTTGTGTGTATGCTCTGGCAGGAACTGGGATTGCCAAAGACCCTTAAAGTATGCTGCATTTGCCTGAAATACAATATCAGTGGACTTTAGAAGTGTTGCAAATATAATTTTTTCCCAACAATTTCTCTGTTAAATGCCATGCCATACGTTTCAGCCCAATAAATATAGGATCATTTGATGGATTTTGATGAAACCTGATACTCAAAGCATGTAAATCAAGATAATTATATAAAATAAGTGTATCTGTACAAAGCAGATACTGAATTCATTGTAAATTTCTACTGCTAGGTCACTGGAGTGACTGAGTTTCAGAGTTACCTATTCTGTCAGGACAGAAATGTTCCTCACCACCCTATCAAACCAGTTCTATGAACACAAATGAAGTTCTGTTTCCATCTTACCAGCACAAGTTCCGTGTCACGTGTAATTTTGTCTTCAGGGATAAGGTCCTTTATGTGCCGCTTAGTTTGTATCTCCACCCAGTTGTTGATACTTTGTCTTGCAGCCTCGGGATCAACACCAAAATCCACAGGCTGAATCTCATCCTGAAATAAGTGTGCTACGCATTCCCTCAGCTTGAGCTGTTTTGCTACAAACAGCTTGTTAGCTGACCGCAGTTCGTAACTTTCAGAACCATTGATCTCTCGCATAGCCTCGTAGTGCTTCTGAAACTGGTACGCTTGCATTGTATTGATCTTGCTCTGTATAACAAAGAAATGAGGATTATATTAACTCATTGTCTGCTGTGGGCAGATAATATTGAGGGTGAGGCTTGAAGAGATAAGATGCAGATATATGGATTGGATTCATCTTGTTAAGAGTAGGGTCTGCAGTCTATGGTAATTGACCTTCAGATTACATACAAGGCATAGATTTTTGTGAACAGATGGACAACTATTAGATTCAGTGTTATAAGTTTCTGATGATGGTGTATCATACTTGAAGTCATACACTGTTTCGACTTCATCCATCATCTGCATCTAAAATACAATTGAGAACAAATTTCAGAGTTAGTATTGGTACCCATTTTCAGGTAAGACAGTGCAGTGAACACCTACTCATTTGGGCCCAACAAGCAACCCATACTAAGTCCTCTGGCACTGAGTTTTACAGTTGGATTATAGACAATGTTCAAAAGTACATGGTTTCAAATTTAACTCTTACATACTTGAAAATCACTCTGAGGTACAGAAAAGGGTCCCCCCCCCCCCCCCCCCCCCCCCCCCTCGTAAATATATAAAAGATTGTGGGTATTTATTTAGTTAAAATTATTTAAACTTCCTCTTTTTATTTTTTCCTGAGAAACTTTAGGGGGGGGGGGGGGACCCTTTTCTGTACCTCAGAGTGATTTTCAAGTATGTAAGAGTTAAATTTGAAACC
>Ga0131853_10018603_pt1 | contig 12644 bp, 8 predicted proteins | sample TergutLab28metaG_FD_92764 | JGI IMG/M metagenome (GOLD analysis project Ga0131853, IMG submission 92764) | Labiotermes labralis P1 segment gut microbial communities from Petit-Saut dam, French Guiana - Lab288 P1 (version 2) (version 2) | ecosystem: Host-associated > Arthropoda: Insects >...
CCCATGTGATTTCTTTCTATGGGGTTACGTCAAGGATCAGGTTTATGTTCCTCCTCTTCCCGCAAGTATCCCGGAACTGAAGGTACGAATCAGAACCGCCAGTGAAACCATCACCGCTGACATCCAACAAACAGTTTGGAACGAACTCGATTATCGTGTTGATGTTTGTAGAATCACAAAGGGTGCACATGTAGAGCACCTGTAGGGTATGTAACAAAAACTTGGAGTGTTGTTCTATTAAATAAAAAAATACATATACTCCTATCTCAAGTGTATTGTGTTTGACAAGTTGTTAAAACCCCGACAATCAGTTCGAATAACCCTGTATAATATCAAGTCCTTTGGTTCTTATAGTTTTATTGTTCAACTCAGTGCACCGTACCTTGAATATATCCATGTGCAGTCCCTTCACGTCGTCCCAAGTCAGAAGTCTGTGGTAATTGTAAACTTGCGAGCATTCAGACCTGAAGTTACCAGAGATAAAGGTGCACGCTTCGTGAGGTCGCCTGCAAAATAACAAACACATTGGAATTTTGTAGAAATTGGTGTAGGCCTTCCCTGCTACGGGCTTCATTTTCGTCAGTTTGCGTGTCTGAATACATAAGGTTAGGTTAGGTTACGTTGGGTTATGTGAGACTTGCCAATGGTTAAATAAAATTATAGAACAAGTAAATTTGTTTAACTATTTAGGAAATGTGATATCTTATGAAGGAGAATTGGACATTGATAACAAATTAAATAAATTTTTTGAAAATTACAGGTATTTTAAGTAATGTGTTTAGACCACAAAAACCCCTTAAGAAAACAAGAATAAAACAAACAATACACTAGCCCTTCCAGTCTTGTTATACGGCAGCGAAACTTGGACTATTAAAGCAAGTGACGCCAGAAGAATAACAGCAGCAGAGACGAAATACATGAGAAGAACAGCAGGATGCACTTGGACAGATTACAAAACAAGTTCAAAATTGCAAAGGAGTTAAAAATAACACCAATTTTGGACAAATTACTGGAATACAAGAGAAGCTGGATACAACATGTAAATAGAATGCCTCGAGATAGATTACCCATGGTAATTAAATACTACTCCCCAACTGGCAGAGGGACCTTTGAAGAGACTTCTGGATACGTGAGACCGAAACGGGTCAACAAGTGGCCCAACTCCATGACATATACATATATATATATATATATATATATATATATATATATATATATATATGATGTGTTATGTGAGGTCAGGTTACCAACGTACATACAAGTCGTTTGACTTTTCTCTAAACTTAATTAGCGAAGTGACTTTAATGCTTACATAATTATGCGGAACAGCCAAAAATATTCAATATTCAAGCCTTCTATGTCAATGCCTTATTGTCCGGCACACCATTACCGGCATTTCGGAAGAGATGACTGCCTCCACTTGCTTGTCTACCAGTGTAGGCGCAGCGTGTACTGCTGCACTCTAAAGACTTGGTAACTATGATCCTTCCAAACGTCTGAAGCTATTTACCGGTCAAATGGCGTCACATTCCAGAAGACTTGCGTCTATAGCTGTACCGTTGTGTGAACCTCAAATATCGCAAAATTGAAATATTTGGTGCTTTAATTGTTAATTTTAAAATATTAAAAGTTACACACTGCTGATTGGGATGTTAACAAGCGTTGCTGGAATGTAAAATGTTGATTTAGAACGAGTAATCTAAGACCGAGTAAATGCACGTGGGTTCGGAAAATGAAAGGATGAAATCTTCAACTCTTTGTACTGTGGTATTCGCCTTCTTCACATACATTTTGTGGAGAAGACAGTGGAGCCTTAAAAACCCGTTTCAAATATTCATGCGAAAATTTTTGTGATTGGAATAGATTTGCCATGTGTTTTATTCTCCCGTTTCCTATTCGACAGCATCACCTCTCCTGCAATACGGGTACTTAAAAAAATTCAGTAGGCCAAGAGAGCTCGGCCCAGTGTTTCCAAAATTTCTTCGCGTAATCTAGGGTTCCGCCCAGTGGGAGAAGTGTTGCCCCTCAAAATTCCAATTACATAAAAATTGCGTTGTTATTCATCATGATCATCATCATCTTCATTGGCACAACAGCCCCCTTTTGAGCCAAGGCCTTCTTCAGAAGCTTCTACCAGCTGTCCCTATTCCTTGCAGCATTCCTCCAATTTCTCTCCCCCAACTTCCCGGCATCTTCCATCACACCATCTTCCCATCTTCGTTTCGACTTGCCCCTCTGTCTTCTTCCTTCTACCACCGCAACGAGAACTCCTCTTGTAGCGCTCTGTTCCTCCATACCAATAACCTGTCCTGCCCATTTTAGTTGATTAATTTTAATGTATGTTGCCCACCACTTTCCTTGTACAATATATATAACTCATTGTTGTTGTTATTAATATTAATAATTTTATAAACTTCACGTAATTTTCATTTCTATTTGGCTGTGATTCGTTTGATCGGATAATTCTGAAATGGTGCAATACTAAGAGAAATATAACAATCATATTTTTAAAAAAAAAAATTTTTAATATTGTAAAGCATGTTAGATTTTAAGGTTCATTTTTCGTACATATGAAATATTATTTTTTAAATACGTAGAATTTAATAAAATGTTGACCTCATATCCTGTTCTTACGTTTGTTGTTACCCTTCTTTATGGTCTACGTTCTTAGCTTCGTGTATGCGAATTTTATTCGGGATTCCGTAAAACAAGTTTCGATTCCGAACGTGTTCCTCGGCCAAAATAAGTGTCTATAACAGCAAATAGTTGTCAGCTGGAGGACTAAGATTTTGATTCTTTACAGGAACGTAGGCGCCACCGCGTCTATAACGGCAGTGAGGCTTCCAAAGGTCCTATCATATGAGTGGGGAGGGGGCGGTTTACCTTTGGGTAAAACAGCCGAGGCGTGAAGCTGGCAAATCTTTTCCATCTCTTGCCGAACTTAATACCGTTTTGAGCTGCAGCAAAGCACCTCCTCTTCTTACCAGTCTTCAAGGTATGATGCTTTAATTAGTTAATATACATTACCCGTGATTAAACTAGTTAAGTATTTACAGCAAGATTACGTCCACAAAGTCCACGTCATTGTACGTGGCAACCTAAATCGCTAGTCTCACAAACCTTACGCTACGTAAGCAGGCAAATACTGGCACCAACACCGCTCTGATTGCACAAACACACTGATACATGCGGACGCGACTTCGCGCACTCTCCTGGCTTGTAACATCAGCCTATGATCGCTAAACTTACTTACGCCTGAGGCTGGAGACTTTACGGAATTTCTCCTGCTATACTGGACCACTGTTACTACGGAAAGAAAGTTCATAAGTAGGCCTCTCCACAACTCCCTCGAGATTACAAACTTCCCTTCCAACCTGCTTTTCTTGTGTTTCCTTGAAGTCCTTTAGCCCTTCACGTCATGTAGATATTAACCCTCACTACTTACGAACATTTCTACGGGCTGAGGGAGGTGGAGGGGAAACAACATTCTGTATAAATTGCAAAGCCTCACTGTCATTCCTCCCACCAACGAGACTCCTCCTCTTGGCCTCGGTAGGCCTCTGCGTGTGTCAGACAATACTTACTGGCACATCTCTAGTCGCAGGGTCTGTGTGTAATCTCCAGTGTTGACAATGAATTTCCACTGACCATTTGTAGCCCTCGCTCTTTTGGGTCGTGCATACTTGACCGACGATGGACACAGATAGCCGTCTTCCGATCCAAAGTCTTGAAGACTGGTATCGTGATCCTGGCGTCTGTCAGAAGAAAATCAAGAGACACATTATAAAGAAGTTAAATCGATGCTTCATCTACTGTGTACATACATATACATAATATATACAGGGTCATCGAAAAAGATGGACGGGATTTGAAACCGCTATAACTTAAAAAGTACTAGACGTATTTACAAGTTTTGCATCTTAAAATGTTCAGAAAAGTTTAAAGTTTTAGACTTACCTTAGTACCTTTCAATATGTGCACCGTTTGCAGCTCTGGAGACGTCCAAACGAAACTCTGTCTCCTGCCACGTTTTCTGAATCGTGTCTCGTGTTACAGTTTCAATGGTTGATGTGATCCTGTCTTGCAGGTGCTGGATATTCCTTATCTTCTCAGCATACACAATGTTCTCAATGTATCCCCACAGGAAAAGACCAAGTGGAGAGAGATCTGGGCTTCGAGGTGGCCAGGGTATTGGTCCACCCCTTCCAATCCAGGCATCAGGGAATCTCTCATTTAAAACGTCAGTCACAAAGCAACTGAAATGGGGAGGATCTCCGTCTAGGATAAAATAACCCTACTTACAATTTCTTGTTCGAAAGTTTAACGTGTGAATCCGTCCAGTACTTTTTAAGTTATAGCGGTTTCAAATCCCGTCCATCTTTTTCGATGACCCTGTATTTTATTTCTTTTATTTGTGGTTTATTGGGTGATGCACTAACAGCTGTGATTAGGCTATACAGCGTGAAGTCGTAAAACGGGCGATTGCAACCTTCCGTCGCAGTGTAAATAAGATAATCGTTCTTCTTGGATGTTACGCATTGTAGATCGGTAGTTACCGACGTTTCGTGACAACATATGGCTCCTATCTTCAAGGGTCAACCAGCGGTTGCAGATGGGACCGATAGGTTTTACCGAAACGTCGCTGACTGCCAATTTACAATTAGTGACATCCCATTAGAGGGAAGATGTAGAGTCGTAAAATGATTAGCGAATAATGAATTGCAAATGACATGACAGGAAGGTGTTAAGGAGTAATTTGAGGCGCTGTTTCGTTTGTCTGGAGGAACTGAGGAAGATCCAAAATGCTCACTGAATATAGTAAGCGTCTGGGCGTTATTATAAAGTGGCTCCTTCAAAACACAAGACAAAAGCACAAATGTTCGATGCATCCATACTGTATATCTAGGTGCTGGTCTTACCGGTTATCTCGCCTGTGGTTAACAACTTGCAAAGCCGCACCTCTTCACTTCTGCGCAAATCCACATTCCGAAGCCTCTGTAGTCTCACCCTTGCTTTCCTTTCGTTTGCCCATCGGTGAGAATACTTTAACTGGCAAATAAGTTGACGGATTCCTACGAAATATGTTACTCCGAGTCTTCATTATTTTGATCCGAAACCCTTGATATAATCACCCACCCTGATGGCACTCCATGAAGTAAAAATTATGAACCTCTTCATGATAATTTTATCAGTCATCTAATATTCTCTCTAATGTTCTTTCTAGTGTTTAACTAATGTTTTCTCCAATGTTCTCTGCTGTTCTCACTAATGTTCTTTCTAATGTTTTCTCTAATATTTTCTCTATAGTGCTCTGTCTAAAGTTCTAATTAATTTTCTCTCTAAAGTTCTAACTAATTTTCTCTCTAATATCCTCTCTAATGTTCAAACTAATTTTCTCTCTAATTTTCTAACTAATTTTCTCTCTAGTGTTCTCTCTAAAGTTCTAACTAATTTTCTCTCTAAAGTTCTAACTAATTTTATTTCTAATGTTCTAACTAATTTTCTCTCTAATGTTCTAACTAATTTTCTCTCTAGTGTTCTCTCTAAAGTTCTAACTAATTTTCTCTCTCATGTCCTCTCTAATGTTCTAACTAATTTTCTTTCTAGTGTTCTCCCTAAACTTCTAACTAATTTCCTCTCTAATGTTCTCTTGAACACTTTGTTCCTTGACAACTTTATTACATTTCTTTGGTTGTAAAAATGAAATCATGTTGCCCCATACAGTATCAGGTAAATTTATGTTCCAATCGTGACTCTTTGAGTAAAGGGGGAAGACGTTGCTGAGCTGAAACGTAACAAGCACCCAGTGCATTTAATCTGCTCGTAACATTTTCGCGAATTGAGTTTTTGTTAGTTGCTGCAGTTCCTCAACATTTCAACTTTTCCACACCTTCGTATGGTTTGTTAATTGCCAGCATTTTGTAACTTTATTCTCATTGGCGGTTCTTAAACTTAGTTTTCTGCGCATCTTAAATAAGAAGCAATGAAACATTTTCAACTTACGACAAGAATCACATTAGTTAATCGCTTTCGTAATTATATCGTGTCTATTAGTGGCGCATTTCTTAACGCACTAATTTTCTGAATTAGCACCGGTAATCCGTCTCGTTTCTGCCACAGTCGAGTAATGTGAAATGTAAATTTTACGATCCTGACGATTGTGAGAATCTGTCGCTAACAGAATTCGTGATTTACCGGTAGAATGAATCCGGTTGTAGTTGGCTTCCAATACGTTTTAATTTCTCCATGTACAAGACACTCAGCAGTTCTTAACGGGTTTAAACACACCAAAGTTGTCGACTGATGAACACTGAAGTAATCGAAGCCTTGTCCTGCAATGACTTTAACTGTCATGAACGTTCCATTACCTCTGAGAGTCTACATATTTGCAGCACACAGCCCGCACTTTCAAGCTGACTTCACATTAGATCTGCAGTTTCTCGGCTTTGTGCACGCAGTCGTGATTCGTGATTTACGCTCCTTCGTGAACAAGGTACATTTTCTCTACGTTAAATGACATACAGCATAAATTTCAGGTGGGACATCCCCGTTGTGTTGTATAGAACACCAAAATATATCGGTAAAATGTAGTCAAACACAACTTGTTTAATGTTTTTATGACTAAGATGTCCTTACATAGCTCTCTCAACGACATGTTTCGGCCCTTCCACGGGCCATCTTCAGGTTGATCACTTTATTCTTTGCAAGGCAAACCATACAATTAGCAAAGCTTTGTTATTGTTATCGACTAGATATCGTGTAACATATATGTAACTGAATTAAAAACTGATCCAGTATTGAAATAAGTTGGTGGAAATTAAAATGTTATTCATATAAAATATAAAATTTCAGGATATCACAATCACGGAGGGTGATGGGGATACCAAATTTAATAAAATTATTTTCTATTTATCTACGTTGGGATTTCTTCATTGGTTCATTTCTCGTAGCGGCGTAATATTGTGTCTATAGAGGATGGATGACGTGTGCACGTTGGTGACGGTGCGTATGGACGTTTTGGACAATTCTTATTATTCTGTAGAATACTGTTGTGATGATTATAAGTATAATTATTAGTGCATGGTCATGAAGTAAGATTAATTGTTCTATGACGGGTGAGGCTCTGTCTTGTAGTGTTAGGTTCAACCCTTACCCTGCTAATGCGGAGAATATGGTGTGCTCCTAATAATGCTAGCAGATGGCAGATGGGATTTAACTCGGCGTTTAAAGCGTTAATCATATTGTCATTTTTCTAATGAAAGTTTTGAAAACTTTATTTGTGGAGCTTAAATCCAATGTACTTATCTGCCACTTTAGAATATTAGTTAGTTAATGAGATGGTTGGCAGCTCTGAGTATCTGTATTCTGCTGGTGGGATTTAAGTTTATATATATATATATATATACAGGGTGAGTCTCTCGCTAGAGGCCCCAAACTATTTTCGATGTATACAGTCGAACAGCGCGGGTTTCTCTTTCGTAAATACTGGCAAACAGGTTCATTTAAAGCATGCCAGACGGCATTTCAAACGGAATTTGGTGAAAGACGTGCACCATCGTAGTGTTCCATCCAGAAATTGGTTAAAAAGTTAGAGACAAGGGGAAGCCGATCTAACGCCTGCCGACTTCTTTCTTTGGGGTCTATTGAAGGGCAAAGTGTATAAATATACACCCCGCACAATCGAACAACTCAAAGACGCTATACGCCAAGAGATTCATGCCGTCAACGTCGACAATTTTTGGAAAAGTATTCCAGAATTTGGAGAAAGGCATTCAAGTGTGCTTGGATGTGAAAGGAGACAAGTTTCAGCATCGATTATGAGCAGGTCCTGTTTTGCATTGTTCCCGGTATGTGTATATAAATTTTCAAGTCATTATCTCAATAACATAATTTTTTATATACAATAGTTTGGGGCGTCTAGCGAGAGACTCTCCCTGTGGTATATATACGCTTCGTTGTTTAGTAGATGAGAACTGCATTAAGACGTTGCATTGTAGAGTGTTTGTTTTGGACGTATGATGTGTGATGTAGAGACTCCATCGAGTAGCTGGTAAGTTTTTTTTTTATTGAATTTTATTGGAGTAAGTTTTTATTGATGTGGGCTACCGTTTGTGGTGAAAATGATAATTTCTTCTTGCAATATTGCTTCACTTTGTGAGTAGGGGACGTTGATGTACACGTGTTCATTCCTATTAAACAACGATGCACATATGAGTATATTAACCCTTACCCTACTAACGTGGAGAATATGGTGAGCTCCTAATAATACCAGCAAATGGCAAATGGGATTTAACTCGGCGTTTAAAGGGTTAACACCCAATACGTACTGTCACCAACTTGCACACGTCATCCATTCTCTATAAACCCAATATGACGCCGCTACAAGAAATGAACCAATGAAAAAAACCACAACATAGATAAAGAGAAAATAATTTTATTAATTTTGGTACCCCCATCACCCTCCGTGATTGTGTTAACCTGCAATTTTATATTTTGTATGTATTAACATTTTACTTTCCACTAAATTATTCCAGGACTGTTATATAGTGGGATCAATTTTTAATTCAGTTTCATATATGTTACACGTGATCTCGTCGATAACAATAGCATAGCATTGCTAATTGTATGGTTTGCCTTGCAAAGAAAAAAGTGATCAACCTGAAGACGGCCCGTAGAAGGGCCGAAACATGTCGTTGAGAGAAGCCGTGTAACATCTTAGTCATAAAAACATTAAACAAGTTGTGTTTCACTCTATTTTACCGATATATTTTGTGACATACAGCATGATTCACTGGGAAATAAATTACAAGTAGTATAGATTTAGTTACAATAAACAACCGATTTAGGGCCACTGTCTGTTCGCTGTGTTTTCTTGCGGTATTTCTTAGGCTGTGGTAAATCTAAACATTTTATAATATGGAATTTTAAATTTTATTGACTCTGCATCCCTGTATAATCTTCTTAGTACATTTATTTCAACTTCTCTGCTTGTTTCGGGCAACTATGTGCCCATCATCAGCAGAACTTACTGTATCTATGCGACACTGGTATTTTTCACTCACCCATACAGAGTGAAAAATACCAGTGTCGCATAGATACAGTAAGTTCTCCTGATGATGGGCACATACTTTCCCTAAACAAGCAGAGAAGTTGAAATAACTATTCTAACAAGTAGTGTGTACCTATTTGGCTTCATTTAAGAAAGTTTAAAAAAGCGAATTTATCTCCCAAGCGGTATATTAGGTCTACTATTTATTTCCATTAAATTTTTAAACAAATTCCGTACAGGTGCATTAAAGAGAAGTTGGGATAGGACAGACGTTGCAATGACTAGCCTACGTGTGTGTGTTTTTGGCAGCCAGAGAACCTTGTGCCGATTGCCAGAAGGAATCAGATATTTCCCCCATTCTCGAAAACATCCGGAACTGCTCTGAGGCCCACGCATCCCTATTCATTGTGTAAAAAGGGTTGTTTCCCGGGGTTAAAGCGGCCGGGGGAGTGAAGCTACAAACTTAATCTTTATCTTGGGCTAGGTTAAAAAACACGCCACAATAGGCCAGGATGCTGAAGCATTATTAACTCTTCGTGTCAAACTGGTTACTGTTTTGAAATTACTTCGTGCGTGCATTTTGATCAACTTACCTCCTTTCAATAAACAATCTGTATTTAACAGTGCAAAATTAAAATTTTGACCTTGAATTGCATTTAAATGTTTTGTACAGTTCTCACAATAAATATTGATTATTTAATTAAAATCGTTGACGGGTTAGTTTTTGTAACTGACACGGATTTTCTCTACGAGGTAGGAACAGATAAATAAATAAATAAATGGGCTGGGAGTGATTTTTCTCCGAGTACTTGCATTTACTCCTATAATTATTATACTGCATCTAACAAAAGTTATTACCAGGAGTATTTCCTGGGGGTAAAGGCGGCCGGTGCGTAAGGCTGACAACCTACCACCATCCTGTGCCGTTTTCACAAAATCTGGGAGCCTTAACTTCCTGGGTCCCTCTGGGCCTGTCCAGGCCTGTAATGGGACTGATTTACCTTTATCATTATTATTCTACAAATCTTCCCTGCTCAACTTCATCTCAGTACTCAACTTGACAAGAAGGACAAGCGGGCGAAACCTCGCGACCTTTAAATAAACCAACGCTGTTACGGGTATTTTGGAGTACAGGACGCATAGAGTACTTTCGCATTTAGCCTTTAAAATGTCTGACAACAGGGACATTAGCACGTTGTTAAATGTGGCGATATTAGTCATGCTAGTACTGTCGGTGTTCAGTGTTCAGGGTCTGTGCTCCGCGGTTTGAATAAGGATTTACAGTTGGGCGTAGGTGCAAGGAGATTTTGAAGTTTGTCTTGGGGGGGGGGGGAAGTCTTGAGGGGGTGGACTTTGTTCTTGTAGCTCGGGAAAGTTCTCATTGACAGTCCCTTATGAAGAAGGCAATGACCGTTCAGGTTCCATGAGAGGAGGAAAATTTCTTAGTTGCATTAGCCACTGTCAGCGTCTTAGGAACCCCGCTTGACGCACTGAGCAGTTACGGGCAAAACGAAAACATTCCGAGTTTCAGTGTGCAATATGTAAGAAGAAAAGTATTTCTTCGTGCTATATAAATTCCAAAGAGATGTGAAATTGTTCATCGAAATTCAGCCATGTCTGTGAGTGGCCTTCATCTTCGTCATCGGACGTGGACGGAAATACGTTAAAAGCATAGGACATTTTGTAACATATTTACAAAGATTTTTGGAATAATCTTTCATTTGGAATCTTTAATAATTATATATGCAGAATAGTACAGCGAAACCCCTCTTAAACAGAACCTGGTTATGACGGTGACCTGTATTTCACGGAAAACTTTGCAGTCCCGAGGATCTGGAGTCACGAGGATTAACACTTCAAGTACCTCTCTGAAAAGAAACCTGCTTGCAACGGAGAAAAAAATCCGTTCCATGCGGTTCTGGTATAGGGAGGTTTCATTGTGTAAGGATTTACAGCATGTATCACGGTCTGATAGCATTGTAGGTTATGGCCACCTGTAGTTTCACAGGCTGCTGTTTGTGACTCCATTGCCGGCTTTTCGCCATGGAAGGTCGATGTGAGGGTCAGTCTATTGTCATATGTTTCCTTAATTTCCATGTTGCTTTTTTTGCTGATGTAGGACTCTACTTCAGGCATTATAAGTACAAAAGCCTATTCGTAATTACGCTAGTTAACATGTAATCAAAGCTAACTAACTCCGACTTACTCCTCGAAACTGAGTTCTTCCTGAGAATGTCACAGATCCTCAGCTAGCGAAGAGATTCCCCGCACTTTATGGAACCGGAAAGCTCATTACCGCATTCACAAAAGCCCCCCACCTGTTCCGATCCTAAGCAAGATCAATCCATTCCGTGACACCCCATCCCACTTCTTGAACATCTATTTTAATATTATCATCCCGTCTACGTCTAGGTTTTGCAAGCGGTCAGTTTCCGACACGTCTCCCCGCCAAACCCTATACATACCTGTTCTGCCTCCCGTAAGTTCCACGTGCCCTGCCCGTCTCATTATTCTTGATTTGATGACAAATTTATTGAAATGAATCCTCATTAAACAACATACAAATAACAGCTGCAAATCTACAACGTGATGACCCGAATAATATTTGGTGAGGAGTGAGTGTGGATCAAAATGGTCCACGATATGTAGTATTATTCACTCACCTGTTACCTCGTCCTCTTTAGGACCAAATATCTTCCTCAGCACCTTATTCTTCAACACCTTGGCCTACGTTCCTCTCTCAGTGTGAGAGACCTTAATTTCACACCCATAAAAAAACAAGGTACTATTAAGGGAACTATTAAGAGAAGTATTTTTAAGAAAGTGAGAACGAAACAATTTTGAAAATATACAACACACTAGTTTTACCTACATTTTTATATGGGTCAGAAAATTGGACTCTAACAGCCCTACAAAGACGAAGAATTGAAGCGGCAGAAATGAAGTTACTGAGACCTCTGTCAGGCTACACACTTTATGACCACAAAGCAAGTGACTACATACACCGCGAACTACAGATTACAGGCATACTAGACAGGATAGATGAATACAGATGGAACTGGCTTTCACACTTACAAAGAATGCTACAAAACCGAATCCCTTTGAAATCATACCACTACAGACCACAAGGAAGGAGAACAATTGGAAGACCGAAGAAATGTTGGAGAGCAGTTGTAAGTTTGGAGACGGAACGGATCAAAGGGTCCAATCCTTGATGTTTATGATGATGATGAAACAACAGGCAAAATTATAATTCTGTATATCTTAAACTTTATATTTTTTGGAAAGCAAACTGGAAGACAAGAGATTTTGTAGGGAATATCATCAAAAGTTACAGGATCATTTGCAACGTAAAATGAAATAAACTACTGAATAAAAATCAAAAAAACAATTAATTTCATGCTATACTAGCAATACTCTTTAAGATCCAATTTTGCTAATGCTTGAGGCTGCCACTGGGTAGGATTCTGAGCTACGTTCCACCCCCCCCCCCCCCCCCACAACCACCAATCTATCCTCTTACTGCTTTTTCTAACTCACCAATCTTTTTTTTTATTCAACGCATTTCAACCAAAAAATAAAGCACATCTCTTTA
>Ga0131853_10018604_pt1 | contig 12644 bp, 7 predicted proteins | sample TergutLab28metaG_FD_92764 | JGI IMG/M metagenome (GOLD analysis project Ga0131853, IMG submission 92764) | Labiotermes labralis P1 segment gut microbial communities from Petit-Saut dam, French Guiana - Lab288 P1 (version 2) (version 2) | ecosystem: Host-associated > Arthropoda: Insects >...
CTGCACCAATAAGCTGTCTATCTATATTTCCAATGTACTGCCCATGCATTACTTTGTTTTTCCATTTTTCCTTTAGGGACTCTCCCAATCTTGCCTTTGTGTGCTGTATTCCGTCCTGTTTCACGTCGCTCTTCTCATTTGGTTGACTTAATTCTTCTGTAATATTTGCTGCTGTCATAATTATTGAGTTCATATTTGGTTGAGTGCTTTCATGGCTTTTAACAATATTTACAAACTGGTCTTCTTTATAATTTGTGTTAAGGTATTCTACAATATTAATTATTTCTGCTTTATATGCCACTTCAATTTGCACCAATCCTCTCCCTCCTTCTTTCCTCTTTACATATAGCCTGTCTATGTCAGCTTTTGGGTGATGCATTTTAAACATTTTTAGCATCTTTCTAGTTTTCCTGTCAATCTTTTTTATTTCTTTAGTTCTCCAGTTAATTATACCAAAACTGTATCTCAACACGGACAGCTAGTGCTCCAATTGCTGTAATTTTATTTCTGATGTTCAGTTCAGATTTCAGTACCATTCTTAATCTCCTGCTATATTCCTGCTTCAATCTTTCTTTCATTTATTGATGTTGTATGCCTTCACTTTCCTCAATCCCAAGGTAGCTGTACGTGTTTCCTTGTTCTAGCTCTTGTATTTCTCTGTTGATGTCGATCACTAAATTTTGCTAGTGAACTAGCTTGCCTTGTTTCAACACAATCTTGGCACATTTTTCAAGTCCAAATTCCATATGGATATCATCACTGAAGGTTTTAACTATTATTATTATTGTTGTTGTTGTTGTTATGGCAAAAGAAGAAAAAAAGCACTGTTACCACCACTGCCAGTTTGATGATGATGATCATCATCATCATCTGAGAAATAGGGTTCACCTTATAATCATGCGCAAACTTATTGATATGGTGGAGTATATATTTTCTTAAAAATTCAAGATTGTAGAGAGTATCACCTTATGTGTGGTCAAACAGCAAAGTTCTGGGATTTGTGCTTTGCCCAGTTTTGGCTTGACACATAAACCACTTGTAGCATGAAGACTTTGTAGCTGAGTTGGTTCATGCATTGCAGCCCCATGTGTAAGTTGTGTTGTTCTTTGGTGTTGTGGAGCAGCTGGCAAGGTTTGTTTCAAACTCAGAAAACAAACATCAGAAACAACAAAATTCTTGAAATTGTTTATCAGGGTAAGAGGAAGATCTGTGCAAAGTTTGTTCCCTGCACCCTCACAGTTCAGCAAAAGGAGCACAGGGTAAAGGACTGTGAATACTTCATGGCAGCATGGTTCTGATCAGCCACCCACCATATTTGTCTGATTTTGCATGAGCTAACTCTTTTTTACTCCCAAAAATGAAGAATGTCCCTCAAAGGAGGAAGATATGGGGATGTTGAGGGCATCTTTTAGAAAGGTATAAAAAGTATGTTGTAGCCTAGAGAGATTACTTTGCATAGAAATAACACACCTTTTCTTCTTATTTCATGCATATGTGTTCTTATAACATCAGTCCACAAAGCTTAAATTGGATAGGTGGGTCATGCAGCATGCAAGGGGGAAGAAGAGAAGGGCATATAGGTTTTGATTGGGAAAGTCTTGATGAAAGAAAGTGCTTGGAAGACCCGTATGTAGAGTGGATTATAGTATTAAAATGGACCTTAAAATTATAGGATGTGTGGAGATGGACTAGATTCATCTGGCTCAAAATAGGGGCAAGTGGCAGGGCGTCATCACATACAGTAATGAATGTTCATGTTGCAGTTTTAAAGTGAGACATCCTGTTGTGTTCTCATCTGAATTGTTAATAGGTAAAAATCATTAACACAGCTTTATTTTTGGTAACTTTTATAGCAACATGTAGTGACCCTACAGGGCCATCATCAGGCTAATACTTGAAAAAACACTTAAAAAATATATATATATATATATATGCCTTTGCTAAAATGAGATGTCAGTATTTTATAATTATGTTTCATATTTTCCTGCATGTTGCTTCTGTCATGAATTAAAGTTCAGGTTAAAATACAGTCAAATTGGTGGGAGCTGGTGTTTCGACATAGTTAGACAGAGCAAAGTAGACTGTTCTGTTGTTCATCTCTCACTTTACGGATGCATACAATATGGGCGATTTCTTTTTTAGCTTTTGAACCTTGAGCATCTTAAGTGGGACTTCGCTGCACATAACTAATGAAATCATCCTTTTTCCTGCCACTTTAAAACTCTAGGTAATATAATGCTAACTAGAATTTGTGGACTGGCATTTATACCAGATATTCATAATTCATTAAACAATTAGCTATGAAGGGGTATGTGGTGGCGCAGTTGGTTGAGGCACTGCACTACAAGCCAGACAGTCACGGCTTCGATTTCTGATGTCATTGGAATTTTTCCTTGACATAATCCTTCAGGCCACACTATGGCCCTGGGGTTGACTCAGCCCCTAACAGAAATGAGTACCAGGAATATTTCCTGGGGGGTAAAGGCGGCTGGTGCATAGGACTGACAACCTTACCACCTTCATGTGCCGATTGTCTTGAAATCTGGGAGCCTCAAACTCCTGGAACACTCAGGGCCTGTCCAGGCCTGTAATGGGATTGCTTTACCTTTACTAGCTAGGAAACACAGGTTTTCTGAATAATTTCTTGCACTTCCTTCGGGCTGAAGTGTTTTTGATTCTACAGGTGATGCTGTGACTCTCATTGGTTGGGGAACCCAGGTACATGTCCTGAAGGAAGTAGCAGATATGGTTAAGGATCAGTTGAAGGTGCAGTGTGAAGTTATTGATCTGGTAACAATTAGCCCATGGGATATGGAGACAGTCTGTAATGTGAGTCGGAATTATTGCTCTAGTAACATAGAACCCAGGCCCACTCAACCCTGTATACGGTGTGGGCAACTTTGACAAAATTTGTTCTGCATTCAGCAACATAAAATTTGATACACAAAATGAAGAATGAGTACATATACATATAATTACAGTGGCCCCTCAGTAATCCGGTTTCCCAGATAATTCAGACAGTTTTGGGCCATCTCTAGCCCTCTTTTTCCTTGTGATCTGGTCATTGTCTGGATCACTGGCGAGGAAACTCAAGACAATCTGTACTCTGAGAATGGTGGTGTGTGATGTGGGAAGAGCCTGCTAGTCTTTAACTCCTCAGCAGTAAGGACAGGACCTCTTGAGTGTCGTAGTTGCCTTTCTTATATTGCCATTACAGTGAATTGATAGTGGCAGAAGTATTATTATTTTAATGTGTGCATTATTTAAGCTTTAATGAGTTATGCTTTTAGCACTGAGTGATGATTTTTTGTATGTTATTTATGTCACGGAGTTTCCCCTTAGTGGACTGGATTTCCAAGTAATCAGGACTGCCCATTCTCCCGTATAGTCCAGATGACTGAGGGACAATGTATATGTGTAATTTTACCTGTATATTTTACTGTTCATCATGTGCAAAAAAAAATTTAAAATTCTGATACGAGTAGAGAAAAGTATACAAAATTCAATTCACAACCTAGGCTAGTGTGTTATTATTTTTAGAACATTTTTGTAAAATTATTTAGTACCATAATGTATATTTCCCAACATAAACAGCTCATAATTTTTCTGAATTGCTTTGGCATTTTCCGTGGCTTTGCCAGGGAGAGGTTTAAAGATATTTTTTCATTGCAAGTATTGTTGCATGCAACTTGTTGCCCTCAGGCTACAGGTTGATTGGGCCTGATTTAACTCTTGGGATACAGAGATGGTCTGAACCATGCATGCAGATTATTATATGTGCTTAATGTACACAGGCTTTTACTGTTAGTAAAGAATAATAAGTGACCCATTGGAAGCTGCATCCAGTTGATTGAACATAATGCCATTAGAAGCCACACCAATAATGTACCTTTCATTTTCTACAGTTAGTAATAACATGTGAGGTACAAATTAGTAAGTAGGAGTAACACCACTTCCCCATGTGGTGGTCTATAGAATAGCATAAAGAGCTTTTTGTGTGTGGTTCAGTATGCAAATCTGTTACAGACCATTTCTGTGGTATAGAATAGTTCAGCAGAAGACATGCTTAATTTTAGGTTAAAGGCATTTTAATTTATTTCCATATTTATAGTCAGTGAAGAAAACTGGTCGTGTTATTGTGGCCCATGAAGCACCACTTACAGGCGGTTTTGCAGCAGAAATAGCAGCTGTAATTCAGGTGAGTTGCAGGCCTGAGGCTGAGAAAATTGTTCAGTTGTGCTTTGTCTTCATTTCCTGTCATATTTCCAGCCTTCTAAGCCTACTGTTATGTTTCTGTGTAATAAGGGGTGAACATAAATGATCTGCATGGTTTCAGAGGTTTATTTAAAAGGAATTAATGTAATACAGGAGTGAAACTTAACACTATTGGAAGAACTCCCAGTGCTGTTCTGTATCATGTGGGAGAAGTGGCATTACTCTGGTGGTCAATAGGGGGTGCAGCTGTTGACATGGCTGTAAAATAGTTACTCAAGCTGAAGAAGCAGTCTTTTTTTTTCCCCCTGTTGAACCGTGCATTTTGAAATCTACGTAGTTCACACACCAACAAATGCACTATTAATTAACTTGGTTAATAGTTTTAAATTTACATTAAAATATACAATAATATCGCTCCTACATGTTTCGGTGTTTAATGACCATCATCAGGGAGCATTATCTGTACCTAGTTATATTTATGTTAAAACACTCGGTAAAATTGTGTCATACATATTAGGTGATGTGGCAGCATGTCGTAGAGCGGCATATGTGTTGTGTGCAGAGCAGTCTCATTCTGCACTGCACACAACACACATGCCGCTCTACGACATGCTGCTACATCACCTAATATATATATATAATGATGTAATTTTACCGAGTGTTTTAACATAAATATAACTTTAGTTAGGAACAGATAAAGCTCCCTGATGATGGTCATTAAAGACTGAAACATGTAGGAGTGATATTATTGTGTATTTTAATGTAAATTTAAAACTTTTAACCAACTTAGTAAGTAGTGCATTTGTTGGTGTGTAAATTATGTAAATAAGCAGTCTGTGTTCATAACTTTTATTCAACAGAATCTGTAGCTACTGATTCACAGGTTTGGGTTGTTTTTATGGAACTTCCTCTAAAAGCACACAGAATGTTTTAAAGATGCAACAAAACCTGGAGTAGAGTGAGTAATCAGTTTTGTGGGTAACTTGACAGAAAATTTTTCAGTACATTACAGCATTGAATAAAAGTAACTGCATGCTAACAATATATGTGCATATGAATATCTTTAACTTCTCTTTTGGTTTTAGGAGGAATGCTTTTTGCATTTGGAAGCGCCTGTACAGCGAGTCACTGGGTTTGATACACCTTTTCCACATGTTTATGAGCCATTCTACCTTCCAGACAAATGGCGGTGTTTTGATGCTGTAAAAAAGACCCTGACTTACTGAAAACACAAGTTTATTCACATACAATTGGGACACATTTTTGCATGTCATTGCTGACTTACTGCCAAGTTGCAGATTTTACCAGGCTGAATCTGTTTTGAGCTTCTGCTTTAGAAGTGGCAGTTAAACTTTTCAAGAAGGTAACTGTTGCTGTTTTATGAAAATGGTATTTTGAATTATATTTTATGAGAGAAGAGTGTTTTCAGCCACCAAATGAATTTATGCTCTCCTGTCCAGGTTTAATAGAATTAAAGTTGTCTTCGTGCACACCATGAACACATATGAGTGATACCTGTGATACAAATTTGACATCAAATACAAGATAAAGAATTTAACAGGAGTTATAAAAGATATGCTAGTGATTTTGCAGATGGATGATTTAGGCTGTCTGGGGTAGGATGAACAGAATTTACTCTTTAGTTATAATTTTCACATGTCACTTGGTTTAAAGAATTTTTGCTCATTGACAGAACCGTTATATATAATATGTACTAATCTGAGTAGGCATTTAGACTCTGGTTTAAAGCTCCATTAGATTTAAAAATCACTCAGGGATTTCTGTGCTGTATTCAGACATATTTGACAAGGATTTTGCTGTGTAGTTGAAGCATATGGTCAAGCCCACAAGGATGCATCCACTCTGCCTCTAAGTCAGATGGACATGTTCCACACACCTGTTAGAGCCTCTACTTTATGGTGGAATCTAATTTTTTTTCTCAAAGTTATGTGAACAAACCTCCACACCAAGGAGAAGATAAAGGGTGAGGTTATGAATTTAACTATCAACAACAAAGTCTAATAAAGATTCTGTAAAATAGTTTCCCAAGGCACATTTTGGTCAAGATGGAAATCTCAGTGTGGCACACAGGAGGAGAGAAAAACATGGAACTAACCTGATTAGTAGTAGTACTGGGACAACAGAGACACAGTTGGGGAGAGTAGGTTGCTGGGTGATTCATATGAAGTGTGAATGTCTGAAGGAAGAGTGTACAATATACTAGTGGCTTAACGCATTAGACACATTTCTAGCAAGTAGATGTGAAGTCTGCACAGAAGGGTTAAGCTTATGCACACCCTTGCAGCTCATGAAGAGTGTCTGATGTTCAGATTCCCATGCCAGAGTATCAGAAGTGGAACACCACGTTAATATTGCAGCTGCAGGTTTCACTGTAATTAACTCCATCAAGCTGGTTGAATGCAATACACGACCTCATACCGTACTTCTCTAAGACATTCCAATATTATCCCTCAGTCCACAGACAGATTTTGTAAGTTCAGGTCTCACAATCATATTTCTATATATTTTTTTTATCTCCCCTACACGTTCTGTAATCAGTGGTTTGAATCCCAGCATGGATAAGGGATTTACTCTTCTGAAAACTTCGGATTGGCTCCAGTGTCCAACCAGCCTCCTATTCAGTGGGTACAGAGGGTATTATCCCAGGGGAAAGGGTCAGGGCATGAGGCTGACAAATCACCCAAATGTAGTGTTGAAGTTTATGAGTGAAGATTTACGTCCATTCCCTCTGTATGTCTTCATGGAGTGAGTAGGAACAACTTCATGTTCCTTACATGTTCTATGCACCTCATTATGCACAACTTGGTCACTATAATAATATGTGGTGAAGAGTATAAATTATGAAGCTCTGTATATAGGGGAAATATTCTCCTCAGAACTTAGTCTCCAACTGTATATCAGTCAAAAAACGGTGCTTCACAGTGAGAGATACTGTGTGTACAGCAGTGCTGTGTTGAGTGTAACTAAACTGGGTATATCATATGAGTTCCTAGGTACCACATGAAACAAATGTTCACGGTTATTTCCATTGTTTTTGCAGCAGTACTGGCTAATGGTATTGGTCTGTGTGTGGCATGTGTATTCTTCATAATAGTCATTTTAGATATGTTTTTAATCAACATGCACTTGGAAAAGCACATTCTGAATTATATTTTTATACTCAAGGATGATGAACAGCAGGTTGTATTCAACACTGGAACTCTCTAATACAGAACCAATGTTTTGCTTTATCATGCATCTGTGTGTATAATTAAAAGACTGAAAACAGAAAACAGTTTCATTACTCGCAAAATGTAATGTGTCTTCCAAGGCCTTGTCTAATCTGATGTGATCTGGTCTGTAGGATGTGACATCACAGTGTTTGAGAGGGTATGGTTCTTGTGTATGAAATAGCATCTGTGTACATCACATATGCATTCCAAGATATGATGCTGTATGTTAGAATGTTGTAGAGGAGGAATGTATACTCATCTGCATCTGCTCATAATGATGTATCTGATTATGTAGTGTTAATACCCTTGTATTAGTTCACTTGTACATTGCCAAGACCATAATTTTATGGATATGTTGCTGAGTATTCAACAAGATGGGTGCAACTTCATAAAGATTTGTCACAGTAACTTCCTGAATGGGTTCACAGTTGTGGGGTGTCTACGTATGTTTCTTGTGGAAGTTAATGAACTTCAAGTCATACATCTTTACTGCCTTTGTATGACATCTATATAAGAATCATACAACACTGTACGTACCATCTGCGATGATCTGTATATCTCTGGGATAGTAAATGTGGCCCTCAAACCATTTTAATAATACAAGGGAAGAGCTAGTACATATTAATTAGTTTCTTCTTGACTTCTCTGGATGTCCATGTGTAAGGAAAACTGGCAATGTAAGTCAGTGCAAGGGCTGTGGGAAGACACTAACGAGCCAGCAAGGAAAGGGTTGCTGATGTTATAGTGGATAATCTTTTAATGGAAGGGGACAAATGTTTTAAAATATGCTGTTATTTATGTGCATTGCATTCTCTTTTGTACCTTTAAATTAAGTTATATTTTTGTATCCTGTTATATTTATTATAATCTACTCTCCATTGAATAAAATGTTGTATGGTAATTTTAAGATGACTATTCAAACCGTAAACACTTACCCTTTATAGTTTAAAAATGGAATTCTGTTAAGGATACCAGTTATGCCAGCTGAAATCCATTCTTCATTCCACCTAAAGTAAGTAAGCTGAAATGGAATACAACCTCTTCATGGACCATACAGATCATTGCTCATAGTCACTTGATACCAGGGCTGTGTTTGGCACTTTATAATGTGGGCTGTTGTAAGAAACTGTGAGTATATGACCTCATCTGTGTTTGTATATGTCCTGCTTTGTGTTTTACACCATGTACTGTAGCTTGGGTGTGACACTGTTACCTAAGTTGTTGTTTTCCAAGCTGTTGCCCATGAAGTCCTGTAGATCTCGGGAAAAAGCTGCAGAGCAGTGAATGAAAGTTACAGCTTCTGATAGAAAGATAAATTATGTCTCTTTGCATGATACACAATATAGAGAAAACATTGAGTAATGTGTGGGGTTATTGTGTATTACAAATTCTCTGAATGCTATGATTACTGCCATGAACTGGATTTTTATGGTAAACTGGCTTTTTCATTTTGGAGTTGTTGAGCAGAATGCATATAGTTTAATACGTCGCACATTCTGTCCATTTATCTGTATGTTTCAGTTTCAGAATTCAACTCATTTCAGTGGAATTTGGTGTTAGGGTTTGTGTTTCCTATGTTTGTTTTATTTGGGAATTTTTGGTCCCTCTGTTATAAAGTATGTGCTCTTCTGTGAAGCCCTGAAGTGACCTCCAAGATATTCATCCTATGAACTGTTCCCAGGTCCAGAGAATCAATTTAAAATATTTAACAAGATAGGAAACATGTAAGTGATGTGCATTTAGATGTGTACCTTCTGGACTCTGGAAACCATACCATGTAGTCTGCTGGGGTCATACTTTCTGATTCAGTTGATGACTGTGCACATATTACACAATGCTAGTACTGTTATTAAAGGTTCTTGTTATATTTCTTTTACAAACTTTTTAGTTATATGTCTAAGTTGATTTTGTCTTTGTTAAATTTATTGGCAATACATAACCTGAAAATAACAGCCCCCTGAAATATTTCGTAATTTATGACATACAGTTCTTATACAGCTAATATGTATATTCATAATCTATCACCATATGATATTTTGTATTTCTAAATTTAATCTGAAAGTATTAAGTATTATTATTATTGCAGGCTTTATTTTCATTAATTGTGCATCACATCAATGACAAGAGGACAAAACATTGGTGAATAAGAATATGATGTAACAACATGAAATTTACAATTACAATTATGTTAAACCACAACAAATTGGTGCAATGTTAAATAAACCAAGAAGCACTTAGCACTGTGGCTGTTTGTATTTTTTGCCCTAATTACCAATATGTAAGCCACAAGTTTTTGTGCCTCATATTGGATCACCCATGGCCTGTCTGATCTTGTATATTTTGTAATTATCTCGTAAATTATTTCTGAAAATGCGTTTCACATTAAACGTGTCTTTTGATTTTCTGTACATACTGAGTTTAAAACTTTTCTCATTTGAGGAAGAATTCGGGGAGATTTTATTATGACATTACTTTGGCCTTCATACGAAGTAGTTATTTTCCTCCGATTTTAACCAAACATATTTCAACGACATATAACCTCGCAGTGCACAATTTCACGAAGAAACAAAAAGTCGCTTTTTGAAACTGCGAACGCGCTTAAACATGACTTACGTGGTTATGAAAGGAATAAGGGCTAACAAGCAAATTTAATTTTTTTATATTTTTTAAAAATACTTTACAGACTACCTCACGTTGAACGTAAAATTTTTATCATTGAAATTCGTCACACAAACTATTAGTACGCAACGTTAGATCTATAACTTTATTTACATAATTTTTATTTCATTATATGTAACAAAATACGGTAAGAGAAAGTTATTTATGGCGTATGTGTACTGTGGAATTTAGTATGCTGAAGATGGGGGCAGAATTGACCAAGCCGGTAAATACCTATCGTTCTGCACGATGTCAAATATCGAAGATTGATCACCGCCTTCCTCTACGTTGCACGTATCCACTATTGCCGAGGCGCAATCCGTACCGCGTTCAGAATTGTGTGTGGCTGCGAAGGGAAATTTTGCAGTATGAAGCGAATTTTGGTGCGTGGCAATGCTGAAGAGGTCGAGAAGTAGTGGGACCGCGCCATTGTTTTTATTTTCAAGTTTGGTTATTAGAGGATATCATTTGACAGGATAAAACGTGAAAGTATCATTACTTCGATTAGTGCGTGCTGGTAGATTACTTTGCAGTAGTCAGCCGTATTGTAGTGTCATTAGACTGGAGAGTGTTTTGTGGTTATATGTCAGTTCTGTCATGTTTGAGAACGTATGTAAATTTGGTGACCTGCGAAGTGGCAAAAGATATACTAATTCAAGACCACAGTCAAAAGTGTTGAAAACGGTAATGTGTTGCCGTGTTTGAAGTTGCAGAAATGGTCATTCGTCACTGTCAACATTGAACGACGCACACAGCTGGTTACAACATTATTTTAAGGTACCAATCACGAGTATTAATTATCATGCCAGTTAATTTTAAATTAATGTTATTGAACGCTATCAGTTGAAGATCGTATTGTGCAGTTTTTGGCGTCCGAACTGGATATGTGGGTTCACACGTGTAAGAGGTTTCATTGTACGTTAGATTGCGTTATGTTATTGTAGTTTCACTATCGCAATTCTCTGCTTCCTATATGCAGGTACAGTCGAGTCCGAACCCACGTCTACAGTTTTCTTGTATGACTTGACAGGTTAATGAGATTAAAGTATCCAGATATCATTTGTATAGTTACATAAATGTTGGTTTATGGTTTGTTCAAGATCTCTGAATTATTTAAAGACGTCGCCACTGCCGTGTGTTGTGACGAGAAAACAGCTCCAAGTTAATGTCTGCCTGGATAGCGTAGTCGGTATAGTGAGGCTACGGGCTGACAGGGCCGAAGGTGTGATCCTCAGTGTCGAGATTATCCAGGCCCACCCACCTTCCTGTACAGGACAGTTGGTACCGAGCCCGTCACGGGGTTAAGTGGCAGGTAGAAAATTAGTCAAGCGCTGGGCTCGAGTATGGGTAGAGCTAAATTTTAAATTTAGTGGACAGGATATCGGTCCATCAGAATGCCTTACTTATTGCATTTGACATTTCATATTCGTTGAACTAGACGAGGGAATCTAAATAGGAAGTGGGTCTGTGTGTTGTTTATACCAGAAGAAAATTTTTAATTGAATGTGAATTAATACTGTTTTTCATGTGCGATTACTTTTAGTGATGAACCTGTTGTAGTCGTATCACCATTAAGTTCTAAGTTCTCCTTTTGCGAAGTTCTAAGCATTATAAGACAGTATAGAGACAAGCCTGTATGAATGTATCTTGAGTCACTGTATGATTCCTTTTTAACTGCATAGGTTATCTAGTGCTGAACGAATTATCACGTCCGCTGATATTTACGCGTCTTCGCAAAATTGCGAAGAGCAACTATAGCTTCAGCATTTCTGTAAGTCTGTCCATCCGTCTGTCCGCATGGAACAGGTCGGCTCTCACTGGACTGATTTTCATGAAATTTTATATTTGAGGATTTTTTGAAAATCCGTTTAGAAAATTCAAGCTTTATTAAAGTCTGACAAGAATAGCAGATTCTTTGCATGAAGGTATACGTTTATGATGGCTGAATTCTTCTTAGAACGAGAAATGTTTCAGATAAAAGTCTTAGAAAAAATCAAAACACCTGTCACGTTCATTTTTTTTTCTCTGAAATCGTGTCTTTACGAACTAACGTGAAAAATATGGTAGAGCCACACAGGCCACAGATCAAAATACAAAAACTGCGAGGAAAATGCGTGATTTGCATGCCGGGTAACTAAAACAAGAACATAAGACACTCACGATACTTAGCTAATAATTATTGCTTTTTACGGCAACATTTGTTCCCCGAGCTCGCCTCAATCTTACGTTATACCTACATTGTCTTGTTTATCATTTTATTACAGCGTTGGCGCTTAGATATAGGGAAATTTTCTTTTGCAAATAGGACCATCCAACTCTGGAATCAATTACCGGCAGTAGTGTTAGGAAATCTCCCCTGTAAACAAAACACATTTAAAAAGAGAGTAAGGAAAGCGATAATCGAGTGTAATTAAGTAGAATTAACGGGGACCTGAAATATTAAATATTGTGTTTTCATTCTTTATCAATTAAATCTGAAAACCCAGATTTTGCCCATCCGTTTTAAATCATTATGTAGTTGACTATGTCTTCTTACCC
>Ga0131853_10018605_pt1 | contig 12643 bp, 7 predicted proteins | sample TergutLab28metaG_FD_92764 | JGI IMG/M metagenome (GOLD analysis project Ga0131853, IMG submission 92764) | Labiotermes labralis P1 segment gut microbial communities from Petit-Saut dam, French Guiana - Lab288 P1 (version 2) (version 2) | ecosystem: Host-associated > Arthropoda: Insects >...
AGTGGGTAGCCAGTACCCTTCACACTACCTCGGAACATGGTGTATCCAGCATTACTACCGCTGATGCGCATACCTCGGCTGCCAGTAGTCGACTGAACTGACGCCCCCGCCGATTTAAATGGATCCGTCCGTTTCGCTGGAAGATGAAATCCGGTTTCTGTGCGTATGCCAGCACATTTCAACTGGCCTCTACCTAAGTGACATTGTCCTACAATAACATAATCACAATATGCACGGAAACATATGCATTGTAAGCATAACTGAAGGAATCTGACGTTCCACGTTAGGCCGAAACATGTAGAACATTCTGGTATTAATATCTTCGACGTGGAAATGTTACTGGCGGCCCGCCCTTCTCCTTAGGTTAAATATTATAATTAAACAACTGGATGCTCTTTCCATAATTTACACAATTTAGGCGTATACTTACCTGATATCGTGCTGTTAGCTCATCGATATACATTATCAGCACGCTTGATGGTACACGCACACTCGTATTATCGGGTTATGATCAATCATCATTTGGATGACGTCATGTTCGCTAAATTTATAAATGATTATGTTAATATCATAACGTTCTTAATGCATTTACTTACTTAATCACATTCCACTTAAACCGTTTAATCGATGCAGATGACGTCTTAGATGACAAAAAATTTTAAGCCCGAGGTGCTGATACGAGGGTGAGTCAAATGAAAACCTTAAATATTGTAATATAATTGTGTGTCAATTTTTAAGGTTTTCAGTTGACTCACCCTCGTATTACTGTATAGCGACGCGCACTTCCTTGACAGGCCTGCTTGGTAATTTTGTTAATTTCACGAAGTTCACAGCAAAGCGTGGGTCTCGACTGAAATTTAAAAAACAATTTTTTGTCCCGAAGCTATCTTTACGGTGTTGAAGGCCATATAACCCTCACATAGATCATAAATTTTTCCTGTTTTTTTTCTTTTCGTTAGTATAATTCCTCTTACCCTTAAAAGCAATCTGTCGGAAGCTACCGTTTTTAAAAATCTTATAAGCTGCTCCATAATACGTGGAATATCCTTGTTTGTGAACCTGTATTCCCTGGTGTCTCCTAACGTTCAGAAATTGACGTAAGGCCTGGTAAACGGTAAGCTGTTACTCGGCTATTCATGAGTATGCCTTCCTAAATCTGCGAAGTTCAGAATTTCGTGATTTCTGCCTGCAACAACTCACATATCCCTTGCAGTCACGAATTCTCCTGTATAGCTAGTACAGCGACAATATTTTTATTACTGAAACGTTAAAAATGACGACCAGGGGCATCCTGTATAAAATTTCACAAACTCAGCCCAACAGTTAAGTATGACACAGAATACCAACCCCATCTGTTTTGTATTTTCGCAAAATCGTTAAGACTTATGGCAAATGTGCATACTTACTTACTTAATTACTTACTCCATGGAGCAGAGTCCTTCTTGAGAAGCTAACCGTTTCTCAGCTAGTCAAGAAATTCTCCGCATTTTATGGAACCCGAAGGTTCAATACTGCGTTTGCAAGTGCCCGCTACCTGCCATGATAAGCGTGTATTCCACATAAAATGTGCGTCTAATTCTGGTCCTGTGTTGAAAAAAAAATTTCGACCCAATAAGTAGTTACCACATGAGCGAAAATGCAAGTAGGTGCTCATATAAAATGTCCGTTTCGACAAATTTTAGCTCTCCCACATAAAACGTAATGAAAATAAGTTCGGCAGTTATCATTTGTTACATTCGGGAAGACTAGGACAGTTAATACGTACATACTTAACACTTTTCTCTAATAACACCTCAGAAACGAAGTCAACCTCGTGATTAGGGAAAATCGAAGCTGGATACAGCCAGTACGTTGCCAAATCATACGCTTCAATTTTCGGAAAACATTAAAACCCTTAATTGTGTAATCCAGTTATTTTACATATAATTGTAGGAAAGTTAGAATTCTATGAGGATTTCGTTGGTTGCAGTTTATAACAAAACTATTACTACCAGGCTGATTTTCATCAATCTGCAGCATGGAAACATGTGTTTAACTGCATACTGTACCTTCAATATTTTAATGGGTCACTCTACTCAAGGAACGGTAGAATAGACGAAAAATCGTCTTTATTGTAGAGAAAATACACACAGTATATTTAATAATAAATGCAATAAATTACTACAATAAAATGTAAATAAAAATGCGATTATCTTAACATCTATAATAGTCTCTATACCAACAAACATGTTCTATAAAATGAAATCGACAGAATATATGTTGACGAGATCAATCTAGTTTTCATGAACAGTATCTTACATGTTTGGATATATACAAATCGAGTTCAATATTATGTAAGTAAATAAAATTAAGATGAATACAACGTGTCATTGTGGGCAGCTGAGTCTGTGCCAGATGTTTTACTGACCGAAGATAGTAAGTTATCTTTTACGTACTGCATCACTGTATATTATTATTCTTGTTACAAGAAACGTTGACACAGTGTTGACAGCACCAAATGATAACACTTCAACAGTGATAACAAAGAAAAAATCAACAAATCTAATTATTCACTACTATCCACTTGCAGCTTATAATCACAGTATGTTAAATATGTTGCATACTTATTAGAACTTGCATTCTTTCAATTATACCCCAAAGCCATACAAATGTAAGCTCTTCCCTGAATATTATAACAATGATCATATCAAGGATGACGTGGTGGAACATGTAACACGCATGGCGGAGTTGGGAATTTGCATACTACATTTCAGTCCGAAAACTTGTAGGGAAGAAATCCATTGGGAGTGCTGCACAAAGATAGCAGAACCATATAAAAAGGGGTCTGAAGGACGTAGAGAGTAATTGTATTAACTGAATCCGTCTACTGAGAACAGAGTCCAACGTAACTTCGAAACCGAGAAAATGATTCCGAGTTCAGTTTTGAGAATACAGTTATGGATAGCAAAGCTTGCAAAAGTATTTCCAGGTAAAAATTCCTCATATATTTTAAAAATACCACAAATCCGTTCACAGCCTCCTATTCTATTAATTTTCATAATAATAAGTATGTAACAAATTTAATTAACAAATACGTACTGCACAACATAATAGATCATTATCATATCCTTAGTACATTGCGTCAATTTACTCCACAAATAAAAGATACGTAAAGCAATTTGTAGAGTTTAAAGTGAGTACAGTGAATGATATAATATATACATGTTTGGTATTGCATTTAAATGTATATAGTTTACAGTGAAGTTGTACTTTTTAAGTAGGCCTATGAGGTCTAATATCGCTAAGGGTTTTGTGGTCGCTACAGCCCACAAGGTATAAATAAATCAATGCGACATTATGTAGTGTGGTTCTAACAAATACATTGCTGCAGTATTGGATGACACCGTTCCGTTGTGTGTTTCTCAATTAGGTACTAATTTTCCGACCAAACACAACATATATATATATATACACACACACACATATATATATATATATATAGTGTACAATAGTGTTTTACTATACACTAGTGGATAAGAAAATATTATTGTACTAGATCTAAATGTTGTGTATGGTCGGATAATTAGCATCTTATTGCTGCAATAAGTGATCTTGGTTTACAGCTCACATTCTTACGCTCAGATCCGTAACGCCTTCAAAAATTTCACTTTACACTGCTATCATCTCCTTAATTACACTTTATTTTTCAACAAATTTAATAGCATACCTAAGCGAAAGTATCGAGAGAGCTCGTTTTTTACCGCCTGTAGCTTAAAAGAAATGTACTGGTTATTTATTACAATCATCTTCGACCACACATTCTCGTTCAACAGATTTCTATTATTCATTGCGTGGCACCTCTTTTCACAGCTTAACGAATTCGACGCCTGCCAAGCAACGCAACAGCAGTGGATATAGACCGCTTGGTACCGTAACCCTTATTTAAAGTGCAGAACTTTTTCTTTACCACGAAATCGTTAAACGTGCACTTCATGAACTCGTCCTGCAAATTTCATTTCAATCATCCTTTAAAACTTAAACTTACCGCAAAATCTGTTCACTCATAAAGACCGAATTTTTTAACCAGATACAAGTGATGTTTTTCGGGTTTTCCCTAGGAACCACACTGCATATGTTACACCAAATATTCGAAAACACACATCACATGTTTCCTCTGAAACAGTGTTTATCTTGAGGATCAACCCCAGTAAACATTTTAGTGGAGATTACTGCTAGGTTTTCTGTTGGTTATGTTTGTGTATTGCATTACAACACCTACATTACATTCGATTTGGAATCTCGACCTGAAACCGACTATCATTCGTGGAACAAAGATTTTACGTTTCACGTTTATTTGCTTGAGGAATGATATTTGTGAATTTTTTCGATTAGGGATTGCAGATGGTCCAGTGGCGGGAACAGAACTCCATGCAGCATTTTCTTTCTTAAGCAGCCGACAGTCGCGCAGCTAGTCAAAGAATTATCAGCTCTTTTATCGTAACCGATAGAGCGTTGTGGTATTTACAGCTCGCCACTGGATGGTATACTGCGCAAGACTAATCCAGTCCTGCAGTAAACCAGGATTAAAATTTGATTCAATTTAGGAAATTGTGTATTCACTTTAGTGACAAAAAAAAAAAAAAAAAGAAAAACGTGCGTGTTTTTGAACAGAAGCAAAGAATTTTATCGGATTTTCACGATGATGTATGACATTCAGGACTACCTAGCTTTTGGACTTAGTTCATTTTCTGGTGTTTCAAAAATACAAAAACGTAAACATGCCATTTCGGGAAAGGAATATTTTCCTTCTCGGGTAAGTAGGTAGGTAGGCACCTAGGTGATCAACTAAGTAGTCCTGACAGACGGAAAGGTCCAGCAACACTGCACGCCATCGATAATCGCCCTAATGTTCATAGTCACAGCCTATGGGTCATAACTATGCATTGTACTGTACAGTCCAAACACAGGCTATTGTGTGTTCACACAGAACATTACCTCTTGAAATACTAACCTAGAAAGTCATCATAAACATAACTGAACATAACTTATTTACGGAAATAACAGTTTTATGTACAAGATAAACGCATACAAACAGTAGGCTTTCACAGCTTTTATTAAAATGGCGGTACTTTCGGGAGTTTATGAACCGTGAAGAAAAATTTTCTTCCGGAGTTTCGGAGAAACGCACTGTCTCCATCTTCAGGGTAACTGAATCTGCTTCTTGTGGATGTTGAACCACATTTTATCTCTGAAGACTGAGGCAGTAGGTTCTTCTGAAACGTCGGAACAAACTTTACTACATGGAGCGAAGTCCTTCAAAACCACCGCCAAATAAATTCATGTTATATTAGTAAAAATAACAAAGATAATTCAGAAATAGTATAAATACTCGTAGTAAACGTCGATAACGAGAAGACCTCATCACGAAAAGAACTACAGAAATGGCAGAAACATTCTGACCACAAGGGAATAACTAGGGGACAACGACTAGGAACCACGTATAACCAAATTTTGAGGTTAAATAAGTTTTAAAGATTCATCTGACAGAAAACATTTCTTACAGCTTGCACTCGGGCAATTTTTAAAAATTGTAAAAAGCAAATTAACTGCAAGAAAATTGGAGAAGAAATCTAAACATGTCACGTGGAAGTTTGAATGTCAAATAAATGACAGCGTTCAGTTGTACTGGATGGGTGGCAAAAAAATAAATCTATGCTTACATCTTCTTCAGCTACTAAATGGAGATGCGGTATGCTTTCTGCAAGATAGGAACTGCACTTTTATATAGGCCAATCTTTAGTTAGACATCAAGTTCGAAAGAGTTCCAGCAACTCTGATTTGCATTGTCCATTTATTTACTTACATTCTCTGTATAAGTCTCTGATTATCTGTTACACTGCAGATCGAGGCAAACAATAAAACTTCAGAATACGATTTACAAAAAAATCGTATAATACATATAAGTAATCAAACCGTTTCACCCATTTGGCTCCTCAAGAGAAAGCATTAGGATATAATAGCGTAGAACGTTCAAGCAAATTTTTTTCCCCTTATGCAAAACAAAATGAATCAGATGTGATTACACAACGAGTTATATATATATATTGCAGTGTTTATCGTACTTCCATTGTTCCGTAGCCTTTTAACTGCTACGCTTTTTATGTGCTAGATTAGCGAACATTGCGACTCTTTCTTCGCCGCTCATGGTTTTTGCATGACTCAGGTTTCATGGCGGGGACCTGAGTTAAAACGTTTCTTCGATTTTTCATAGCTAGAAATGCACTACACGTCATCCTGTAACATCCAAACAAACCTATCTACTGATAAGGATGATAACTTCGCCGGTATCTATGACCAACAAAATATTACGACAATGATCAGATAATTAAATTACATCTGAAGGAAGATGGGACATACGTAACTTCTTCAACTACGTAAAATTTTAGAACGTATTATCTAAACACTGAAACATCAGTTTTAAAAATACGCTGCTCACGTTGCAAACGTCTCAGACCGAACCCCGTAACGGCAAGTCTAATTGTCTTCAGTTCAAAATCACCGTTGTTCGAAGTAGTTGGGTATAAACACTTTTAAGGCAGGACAAACATCCTGAAATAGAAACAAATGAAACGCGCTAAGGGTGAATAAACATGGAAGCTCTTGGAGAGATTAAAAACATCACATATTTGGTCTTAAGTATTTAAGTCATTTGCTTTGCGGTTTCGTCGTAGAGCAATGGTCGACACAACTACCACACGGGTTCTGTTCCAAACTTAAGATAATTTTCTAAACAAACGCCTCGTCTAAAAGTAATCAACCATTAAGATTCTTTGACGGCTGTCCAGTGAGTATGGCTATTTAACCCTTTAAAGGCTAGCGGTTACTGTACGTACCACCAGGTTTAACACTCAAAAATTCTACAAGGTGCTCACATTGCGTTTGTGTGTTTTGTATGGATCTCGGAAACAACGACTTTTGCCTTATGCAACATTCACAGAGTGACTTTGTATAACCGAGGTGGAAAATGTTTCCTGCGCGGTACGAACTGAATTTTTACATACAACAGACACGTTTCGTCCTTAAAGGCTAAATTGACGGTTATGTAACGTCAGCGGACGAACGTCGGACATATTTAAGTTATTCGTTAGTAAATACGTGGCAGCCAATACTATGCAGAGAGACCGATTTAAAGCATGAATTTCGAAACATGGAATACAATTTTTTACATAAATAGTGTGAGTAGGCAAAATGAAGTGACCAATTACTGGAAAGTTCTAGGGAAATTACTGACAAAATTAAGAACTACCATTTTTTATGCCACAACAGGCCATAGTGGGCCAGGGCCTTCTCATTATTGAGTCTTCACTATTACACTCAGACACACCACACTTGGTAGAACTCCTCTGGACGAGTGATCAGCTCGACGCAGAGACCTCTATCTGAAAACACACAACAATCACAAGAGACAGACATCCCTGCCCCCGGCGGGATTCGAAGCCGCAATCCCAGTAAGCGAGCGGCCGCACACCCGCGAGGTACGGACATTTCACGATAATCATGTCTATAAGAAACAGTGATAAGAATTACACAATAACTACAGGTCTACATGAATCGTGCAGGACTGTCTGCATGCAACCATTCGGAAGGCGAATAAAGCACTAATCATGTATGTGTGATTGACAGTTTTGTGTGAGGACTTACATACTGTTCTCCAGAAATTCAATATGTGTAATACCTCGTGGAGTCCCCCCTTAAATCCACTGTTTTAACTTCGAAAACTATACACAGTTGCCCGTTTCGTATGGTTATAACAATAAATATCGATTATTTCCCTAAACAGCGCGAAGTAACTGGTCTCTGCTGTGGAGAAATGGTGTGTTTACTGCGACAAACGAATTCAAACTTTAAGTGTTATTTATGCTATTTACAGGAACGTCAGGCTTTGAAGTGTCGGGTAGGGCATATAAGGCGAATATCAGTTGCTGAAAGTAATTTAAGAATGCATAACTAACTTACATAAGGTTACTACTTGGATCTAGTGTTATGAGATTTGTACAGTGGTAAATAGAGAAGTCATGAGCAAGATTGTTTCAGATATTCTACATCCTCCATCCGAAAGAATGGGACTCTGCACGCCATTCAACTTGATGGAAGTGTAGAGATTTCTAATTTACAAGGTTATGCCATGTACTTCAGAAGTTTCAACAGCCACAGAGCCGTCATTCGTGGGAAGGTATTAGTAACACATAAATAAAGGAACGCACCCTGAAGATGGAGGCCTAAGTAATTCGAACGCTGGACCATACCACTAGACCGCATGGTGTCATAAAACAGAAACACGGCGTGCAGCGTCTACATTATGCGTACTTTTCCAAACCTCGAAAATTCGTCGCGATGACTAGTTAATTTCGGGAGTCGCGATAAAATATCAAGCATTTGGCATGGATCTTGTCACCAACTGCAGGACATAGGAATTGCCAGCTGTTGGATGGCCTCCTTTGGCATAACATTCATACCAATAAAATTCCATCAAAATTCATCCTGCAGTTTTCAAGTTCAAACGTCGGATATGATCTCGCCTTTCTGCGTTCCTTGCACAATTTGCACAATATAAAACACAAAAAGAAGAGTACGGTTCTGAGCTATGATGCCGTATTTTCTGGTCCATAGGTGCCCCGATTTGGAGGACCTAATCTTCCAGCCTGAACATGGTGAGAGAAGGTTCCACCGAAACTTTAGACCATATACCAAAAAACATGGCACCGTATTCCGTAAGTAGCAATTGTGATACCACAGACTGTGAGGACCTCAAATTTCAAAGTACAGTAAATTTAGAGGATTACCAATTTATATTGCTACTAAAGCAGGCTCATTCATTTTGTGGTCGCGCCTGGGAACCTGATAGGAAAGACGGTCTACTGAACACGGTAGAGGATTACAAAATTATATTACTACTAAAGCAGGATCAATCATTTGGTGGTCACGCCTGGGAAACTGAGAGGTAAGCCGGTCTATTGAACACGGTAGGTTTTCATATTCTCGACGTCATCTCGTAACAGTTTCACAAATTAACCTTTACAACAATGAAACTGAAATGTACAAAACACAATGCTGACACGATATTTACAATGGATTTCTGTTTCCAGCTCTCTTTCCGAAATAAATAATTAAAGCACATTAAACTGAACAAGACTCCTGATTTACTACCAATAAAGAAATTGTACATTTTGTCCGCGCCGCGTATTTACATTTCCTATTTGGTTCTCACAATAAACAGCGACTGTCTACCTTAACAGCAGTAACCGTTTTGTCTTTGTAATGGAAACTGTGTTTCCTCTGCGACAGAAATTGAAAATTTATATATTATTTAGACGAATTTCATGCTTCAGTGTGCTCCAAGTACATTTTAAGGTAACATTATACCTTAATATACATATATGTAAATTTAGTTTATGTTTCTGTCAGCATCTTGCCTTGTTTGAAAAAGTCATATAAGTACATGACATATTCCGTGAAATATTACATAAATATTCCATCTCACCCGTAAGTAACTGTACCTACATTTACTATTTAATACAAGTTGAAGTAAACAAAGTTCACTGAATTGTAATAATGTCTGCCTAGGACTGACACTATATCTACAGAGTGTATTATGTACAGGAGATATATTTACAACCAGAAGAAATTCATATAATTGTATACAAAACATATCAAACAACAACAAGTGTGATCATCTCATATAAACTTCACTAGTGTGAATGATGCCGGGGGAGGGAAGACAATGAGAATCTCGTTATGACGTGGCATCTCACATTCGTTGCAATCATAACGATCGAGTTATTTCTTTAAGATTAAAACCTGTTCTTATAAATATATCGTAATATCTCTACATTCTTACTCTCGATCTAGTTGTAACATTTGAATCTATAGGATTGTGACTCATAGCTAGGTTCAAAGTTACGAAGATATACATGCTAATGAGGTTGCAGAACAAGCAGTACGACGTCAATACTGTAACTTCGGAGACAGAGGTCCGTGTGCACTTTAAAACAGGTAATAACTTATTGCATTAAATGATCCCTCTAATGCACAGTGGGCACTAAATGTACCAGTTACTTTAACAATTAAAAACTCGGCGTTATGCCAACAGAATATTTTTTGTGCATTGTATGTTTCTCACAATAAACAGTGATTATTTTCCCAGACAGTATTAACTGAACTTTGTAATGGATACACTTTGTGTTTTCCCTGATGTGTGAATCGAACTTAAATACATATATTACATATTTTCAGTTTTTCACCGTGCATATTCACATATATTCACCAACACATGTACACTTTTTAAATGACACTATAAAACTTTAATTAACTTAAAACCAATGTGACCATATGGTTAAAACCAACGTAACCATATGGTTTAACAAGATTTGCCGAATCAAGGGACTAAAACCTAATTATATTAAACTCACAATCAACGGAAAAACTCAACGGGATAAGAAGACAATCACCAATGCCGTACGATTCAGGATCAATCAAGAAATCAAGTTCCTATACTACAAGAAACAACAACTGAACCAGCAGTTATACCCGAGTACATCTGGAGGGGGCCAACCAACACTATGGTATGTGGCAGCATGTACAGAACAGGTTAGACAAACAGATAAATGGTATAATGGAGAAACAGTACCAAACACTTAACAAAAAACTAGATGCACTAACATATAAGACCAACCAAAAACAAAGCAAAATACAAAAGGAAACAAAAGCAGAACAACAAAGGATAATAAACATCACCAATATAAAACCAACAAATGAACAAACGAAATTATTATCACTAGGGCCCAAATATGCAATAAAACAAGAACCTAAAGTATATATAAATGAGTTAATAGTAGAAACTGAAAGCGCAATAAGAAGATTAGAACCAAAAACACAAAACACATATAGACACTTGGCAACTAAGCAAATTAAATGGATCAGCAGAACTAACAGACAAAACATACTCCATAAGAGACAACAATACAACATGAACTGCATAAAAAAGACCCTCCAAAATAATGAGGCCTCAATAGCAAGAGCAGAAAAAGCAAAGCGATAGTAATAATAAAAACAGAGGACCTAAATAAGAAAGTGAATAAGTTCATAAAAGATAATAATATAAAACAGACTAACAAAGATCCTACGGAAAAATACCAGGCAATAATCCAACACACACTGAAAAATAATAACCTTATAACTGAAAAACAACAATACAAATATCTCATGAATATAAAACCTACAGCACCAAAACTTAATGCATACATAAAAACACATAAAGAAAATGAGCCTATCAGACCAGTGATAAATAACACACAGGCCCCAGCATACAAAATAGCAAAATATATCAACAAAAAAAATGCACCACTTATTAAGTTTACCAAACAATTACAACACAAAAAACTCCTATGAGATAGCAGAAAAACTGAACAAAATAAAGATCAATGAAAACAGTAGAATAATAACCTTGGATATAAAAGACTTATATGTGAACCTATCACTAAATGGAATCATGCACGCAACTAAATACTGGTTACATAAAAACAACAATAGTGATGATGTAATCAAACAATTACTAAACATAATCAAGACAGTCATACAACAAAATTATTTTCAACACAAGGATATTTTCTAACAGCTGGTAAAAGGTATAGCAATGGGGTCACCACTATCAGGTACAATAGCAGAAATACATCTACAGTATTTAGAAGAAACCTACATAAAACAATGGTGGGACACAAATGAAATCATGTATTACAATAGATATGTGGATGACATACTAATCATATACAACAACCAAAAAATAAAAGATCATACAATAGAAAAAGAAAACAAAAAAATAGATATGAACTTGGAATTCAAAATGACAACACAAGACAATAACAAAATACACTACCTAAACCTCACCTTACAAAGAAACAATAACAATATAGAGCTTAGTATATACAGAAAACCCATAGACACGGACACCACCATCCACTTCCAAACCAATCACCCACATGAACAAAAAATAGCTGCCTTCAGATATTATATAATATATATAATATATAGAATGTATACACTATCTATAACTGAAAAAGCCAGAAAAGAGGAGTGGAACACTATAGTCACCATGGCAATAAATAATGGATACCCCAAGATTACATTATATACAACCTAAGAAAGAAGCTTACAGACAGAAAAAATTACAATGAAACACAAGAACAAAGAAAAGAGCAGTCAAAAAAAATGGACTACATTCACATATTTCAGTTCTATGATCAGAAGAATAACAAACCTGTTTAAAGACACGAACATAATCATAGCCTTCAAGACAACTAACACTATCCAGCAACAATTGTCAAAAGAAAACATTAATAGGACAAACCCCAATGGATACACAAACTACAGTGCAACACATGTAACAGGGTGTATATTGGACAAACAGGTTGATCGATAAACATAAGGTACAAGGAGCATATCAAATACTTTAAATATAATAATCCACAATCGGCATATGCAGCACACATCTTGCAGAACAGACACGAATATGGTCCACAACAAGAAACTCTGCAATTACTAAAACACTGCCATAAAGGTACACGGATGACTTGCTGGGAGAACCTATATATACAAACGCATTATATCC
>Ga0131853_10018606_pt1 | contig 12643 bp, 10 predicted proteins | sample TergutLab28metaG_FD_92764 | JGI IMG/M metagenome (GOLD analysis project Ga0131853, IMG submission 92764) | Labiotermes labralis P1 segment gut microbial communities from Petit-Saut dam, French Guiana - Lab288 P1 (version 2) (version 2) | ecosystem: Host-associated > Arthropoda: Insects >...
TACAGGCATGCTGCCACAATACCCAACTGGTACAGCGAAGTTAATTTATGACTGGTTTTAATGTGGCTTTTAATGTGACTTTAGCAAGGCAAAGAAATACAGCTCCCTGATGATGGTCTTAGGGCCGAAACATGTCGGAGCAGTTTTAGTGTTTTAATGTGTAAAAATTTTATATAAGTGCATTAGTTGGTATAATAATTGAGTGAGTCCAATATCAGTTTTATGGGATTATTATCCTGTAAGTACTGACAACCTGTCAAATCGGCCGTTAGCTAAATAATAATAATAATAACAGAGTATAATGTATCATCCAAATCTGTTTTCTTGGGGCTATCTTATGACGAACCCCAGCTTGTCACGACGGTAGCCACCTCTACTCAATTAAGTGCACGCATTGGGTACCCTCAACTCCAGTAAAGCATTTTATGTAGCTTTGCCTCAGTATTTTCCCATATCTATAAATAATGCCCCATTGATAAGTCTTAATATGTTCTTACGAACTGCTTCCTCGTCCATTATCAGCCATTTTTAATTACAAATTCAATCCCCATTTTTTTGTTTTGGAACCCCCCGAAAAAAATATACATATTTGACATCGTCTTTTCCCAAACAATAGCAGACACTTTCCCTTAACTGTTTTCTTTCTAATTCTTCTCAGTTTCCACACTCCTTACACCCGCACTATGCTATTCCTTTCTTTATTGGTGCAACATTCTGCATATGAACCCAGCCCAGCTACAATTCACAAATCAAAACAGTGTTAATGAACCCCTTTCGGACATTTTTGAGACCATGTTTTGCATTTCCATTATCATTACATCTGTGTCACATCAGCTGTCTTATTTCTATAAAATTACTTACTTGAAAGTTATGCTGCACAAAAGCGTGTCCAGTATTTTGTGCCTCCCACTTCACCCACTTAGCTCGACTTCTCACAGTAACATTGCCCTCCTGCCATTCATAATATCGCAGTATAAACAGATGCAATCCTTTACCAGAATTTTACTGTCACTCCCATAACTTGCACCTTCTGCATTCCTTACAGTGATAAGTTTCACCAAACTGATTTGCTCCATAAATCAGCAACAAAATTACTCTCTCACAAAATTTATCATGTACCTTCTTTATTGCTTTCCATGCTTCAATTAAGCCCCACTCCTCGACTCATACCTAATCTTAGACTCACATTATCATTTCATGATTACTCCTACATTTGCATTACAGTTCCTGGTAAATACAGCCACGAATGTTCGGTGTTCTTATGCTTCCATTAAAGTTTCTAGTTTGCTTCACTGTCCTGTAAGAGTTTGCCGGAAATACTCATAAATAATTAAACTTCTCAACCACCTTCATAACATGTCGCTTAGTTCTCCTTCCCTCCATTATTTAGCATTTCTTAAAAACAGCGATTATATATTTGTTCAGATTATTTTTCAAATTCCAAATTTCGCTCTACTTCTCTACTAAATTAAATTTCTTCTACAGTCCATAAGTTGCAAAAATGCTACAGCAGGTTCATCGAAATATAACAGATCTCTAATATTAAATCTTCCCACTTGTGGGCATTAAATTCCTTGTGAGTCAATATATTATAAAACATCTGCTATTCAAATATTTAATCTTCCTACCAAGAAGCATGGAGCCCCTTCTCCACCAGAATATCCCAAGTTATGCTATTAATATATTTAATCCTCCTACTAAGGATCATGAAGCCCCACAAAATTCAAAGAATTCAGCAATATAATTTACGAAAACTGCAAATATCTGGGGCCTTAAAACCACGTCCTTGTTTTTTCGTTCTTATTTTTGGGAAGAAACGGACACTTGGTTCCTTCCACACTTCACACAACATTTTATATTTTGATGCAGTAGAAAAATATTCATTCATTTTGTTATTTACAATTGTGTGCTGCATAAGAGGCGTTCCCTAACTGAAAAAAAAACTATCATGCTTTTTTAAAATACTTTTAGCAGCCCTAGTCTGAAGACAACGGTTTCAATTCTTAAATATGCGCTTAACATATTACTTTTTATTTATCAACTTACCGTAATGCTAACGCACAAAATTTTAAATCTGACTTTAGATAACAGAATTCTAAACTTCCATCTCCACACATACAGTCCAGTGCTCTTTTTGTAAACAACTAAACCTTTCAAGTATAATGTATATCAGAGAAATGGCTACAACTTTACAATGAATTATTAAGAGAATAAAATATATGTGTATATAACCAATATCTTATCACCAGTAAATTTGCTTCCATAATTTTGGCAACTAGTAAATGTCCTTTATAAATCAACGTACTTATTAATGTATATAACCTTATAATCCATATTACCTTGCCATTTACTTCAAAGAAAGGAAGTCTGTAAATCCAGAACAGCTGACAAACTTGGTTATGAATGATTTTATGTTAATTTTGACAGAACGCAAAACAGATAATGCAACGTATGCAAGATATTTGATACGCTGTCACATAAGTTCTTATTAACTTCTGAATGTGTCATGTGTTCAAACAGACGACTGCCTTCTCTAACCACACACCCCTCCAAAATGGCTAGAAGCTTTACAACACTTTCTTCGTCTTTCTGTCAAACAACAAATCTAGCTCTGGAATTGCAATTATAAAACTTGGAAAATTATTATGGGAGTTAAAATACATATGATTTTTAATTTATACTATTATAATCAAAATTACTGTAATATTTATTTTGGCGCCGAGATTCATGAAACGTAAGATGGCTACAAGGCTGTTCCGTTAATATATACGGCTCGTAAATACAAATTACAAAATGTCCTTCCTATCTGCAACAAACGCAGTGACTTTTAAATTCAGAATCATAAAATTTGCAATATTGTTGTCAACAATATAAGACATTTCCATTTTAATGTACATTTTAATCCGAATTACTGTAATATTTATTTTGGCGCCTAGGCAACGGTACATCCAAAATGACTATAGATGTCATCGTATTAATTTCCATAGCTCCTAATGCAAATTATGAAATTTATTCCGAATCTGTGACAGGTGCGGTATGATAGTCACAATGGAAAAAATTCTAATTAACTTCTGGATAATTCTTTCATTTATAATGCCTCATATTTTCAGTAGCCCTTTTTTGATTATAAACGACTCCAAAATATCTAAGACGCTTACGTCCATTCTTCGTGACAAAAACAAACGTACTTCTGGAAGTCCGAACATATAGTTCACAAAATTATCATAAACTTCATAGGACATTTTAATTATAATATTACAATCCGAATTACTGCAATATTTATTTTGGCGTCCAGGTAACGGTACCTCAAAGATGGCTACCAGTGTTTTTGTGTCAAACACTACGGCTTGTAAATATAAATTTATTTATTTATTTATTTGCAACAGATCCTGTATCTCTATAAAACTTGGCACACACACGACGATAAAATTCCGGATAAGTTTTGAATTTATAAAACGTCCGATATATGACTTTCTTGTCCAAAAAATTAAAGTGCGCCAAAATGGCTACGAAAATTTCAACTCGCCATTCGTGCTAATTAACGGACACTATACACGCAATTTTATATACTTCAATTTATATTAATGATATACACGCTGGTATCGCCTATTTAAAATAACTTACTGTTAACTAAAGCAGTTCAGCCGGATAGGTTATATTCTGACGCTGAGCAAGCATGCGAAAGTCCTGCTTGTTCGGGTTCCAACCACTCTCTGATGTCACTGGATTAGCAGCGGCGTAAGTCCGTTGGTTAATTTTAATTCACCCGAAAGATGTCCTTCTTATCGATACGTCTCGTAAGTATAACGGTCCGTGGAGGGAGGAATTGGAATCATCCATGGTAAATAACATCCGTTGGTAAGTAAGCTACACATTATAAGTGTTGTGTTTTGTGCGTGAACCCAGTTTTAGGAATATTAGTGTAAAATAATGTGACAGTTTGAACTGCTATACCAGCGCAGTACCAATACGTATCCTTGTGCAAAGGTGCTCGTGGATTTTGGACAAGGCATTCAGATTATGTTACACAGTCCCTCACGCCTGTAATTCATTAATATTTCAAGTCTAGAATATCTGGTTACTCGTGTGTGCACCCACATTTTTCGCAGTTCTTTTAAGTGAGGTTATTTAATCTTATGGAGCCCTTAGTTTTTCCCCAGCCTAGGTCTCTTTCACCATCACTGATTTCTTACATGGTACTTCTAGACAGAATTCAGATCTCATCTTTTACCATCTTCCTCAGAAAGAAGTAATGGATTTGGTTAAAAGAAAGCTAACTGAAATCACATAGGTTATGTAGGCTACTCATGTAATGCAGATTATGAAGATACTGTTTTCTTCTCTTATCCAATAATATGTACATCACAGATGCAAGGCAGATATTTTGCCAGAATAATTTCTCTGTTATCTTTTGAAAGAAAGAAGCCAAAAACAAAAATTTGAAAAAACCTTAAGAAAAGGAGTAGAGAAATAGGGAAGGAATATATGGATTAGAAGTGGTTCTACAGAGGCTAAGATCTGTAACAGAGTGCAAGGTTACAAAGGTGCTTGTACACAGAAATGTACAAATCATATTTCATAAAGTGATAGATACAATATCCCTAAGAATTTCTGGGAGTTAAAGTATATGTAGAAATTTTATTTTTATTGTAGCTGAAGGCCTGGATTGACACTTAAAGCGAAAAGCCTGTAAGGAAGTTTTTCCATTTATACTTTTTCTGGTATATAATGAGCATTTATGGACAAGAAAGTCATATAGTATTGAAAGTTTTGCTGCAACAGCTGACAGGCTCTGACATTTATCAACACCACTATGACAAAATCAAAGTTTGGATTTCAGGGTTTATAAGGAACATTTCCTGATAATTCTTGATATAAGCCAAAAGAAACTCCATTGTCTTTATGGCAAAATCTTGAATTTGGATGCATGGGCACCATGTTCTTCTGAGAAAAGAAAATATTAACTAGTGTCAAGATCTGTCAAGGTAAGATATCTTCCAGTAATACAGTTTCTCATATTGTTAATACTTGGTAACAGGAATACATGTCTCAGAAGTGTATTGAGATATATGTAGATAGCAGCACTGTTGCAGTGAACCTTGCTGAAAGGCTTTAACTGTAAATTGAATTCTTTGAGCTGAAAAAGATCTTTCTGCCAGTTGTAAGACAGAAGCAGTTTCTTTGTATGAAGAACATGTAGGCTTGGGAAAAAAAAACACACAATTTAAAAGTGGGGAGGAACAAACAAGAAAATAGAACTGTGAAGAATTAATACAACTTCTCTTTTTTAGTTTTCATCTGAATCATGTAACAAACAGTTCTTTCCTTAGCCAGTGTTTCAAATTTCTGTTATGAGAGAATATTAAATTTATGTAACTTGACAGCTTATTATTTTGCAGATAGAAAATTTATTGTGGAATTTGGAATGGGTCTGCTAGGGTTTAATAACCATTTTTGGCAGCTTATTAACTGTAGTACTGAGGAAAACTTTGCAATAACGTATCCCAGAATTAGTAAATTCATTTTGTTTGCTGATTCTTTTATCACACACAATGATAACACGTTCGGTATTAACAGTTCTGTTACAATTTGGAATAGTAATAAACCAGAAAACTCCCCTGGATATGGTCTGGTACAGACGTTGATGCAATCATCAGTGCTGAGTAGGAATTTAGGTTATGTGAAATATTTTGTCCTGTAGCAGTAGCAAGAAACCTTACTGTAGTTCAAACTCAAAAACTGCAGTTAGTCGTTTTTAAATTAGGCATCAAGGCTCTATTGAAGTTGAAGTTACAATGAAAGATTTGAATGTTCTGTTGTGCTTTATGGTTGAGGTGAACATTTCTACACTCAAAAACTCAGTTGGAATCCAGCAGTAGTTAAATATTGGTTCTGTGTGTGAATAAAGTCAAACTAGTGGGAGAAAACGAAGCAAGAATGATGTAATCACCACGAAAGACCAATATCTTGCAAAAAAAATGGTACAGTTCAGCAGTCATCGCAACAACTGTGTAGTTTCCAGAAGAAAAGAAGAAAAATTTGCCGTTACTTGCACATCTTATGCCAGTAGTCCCTACGACATTTTATCAAAACCAACTTGAAAGTTACTGAGGAATGCAAGACACCAAATGACGATAAAGAAAGTTGTATATTGTAAATTATATTTTGTTAGTGTGGATAAGAAACCAACTAGATATCACTTTTGTGTTATCCTTTATTTCTCCTTTACAAGTTGCTCAACATGTTTCGGGCAACCATGTGCCCATCTTCAGGAGTTGACGACTGCGTAGTGTTATCGCCACGTGTTGGTATTGTGTCGTGGCTGCAGGAAGGCTGTCAGAACCGGTTAGCAGGTAGTGTGTCAACTGAGGAGTTCGTAGCTCAACTACGTTGTGCTACGAACTTGCCCGAAACGTGTTGAGCAACTTGTAAAGGAGAAATAAAGGATAACACAAAAGTGATATCTAGTTGGTTTCTTATCCACGCTGAATTACGATGCACGGTCAACCACATATCAGATTTATATTTTGGTATGCAGAAATCTGTCAAGGCACACAGAAGTAACAAAAAGAATTTGGTACGATGTGTCTGTGTAACTTGTGTTTTTGTCTGTATATACATTTGAAAAATGAGTAGCCAAATTTTTGTCAGAAGAACGTTAAGTGGAGATATACCTACTTAAAAAAGTATTTCACATTCTCCTGCCTGATTAAAGTCACCAACAGGAAGTTGGCTGAGAAGTAGTTCAAAGGTTGCATTACTTAAGTTATTCAAGTGGCAAGGCATAACTGTCCGTAAACATTTCCAAACTACAAATCCACTACACCTACTGTTTATTGTGTACCAATAGTGTAGCCTTGTGTAGTTCTCGTGAACGGTTATGCATTATCTGACTGGCCCTTATAACCGGGAGGGAGTGTGTTCACTGCGCGGTACGAACTGGGTCTTCAGCTATAATTCAGGGTAATCTTGCTTTTTAAGGGAACTGACAGTTAAGCTTCTGTACAATATACGAATATAATGTAAAGGTAAAGGTAAAGTGATCCCGTTACGGGCCCGGTGTGGCCCAGAGGGTGGGTAGAGGTATAGCTCTACTCTTCCGTGACCGTGGGACTAGAAGGGGGTGAGTGGTCAGCAGCACGCCCCGGCCGCACTTTACCCCCCGGGAAAGACCCGGTACCCCTTGTACAGGAGGCTGGGTGGGCCCCAGGGCCGGTCTGGACGGGCGGAAAATCTCGTCCCCACCGGAAATCGATCCCGGACCGTCGAGCCCGTAGTCAGTTGCTATACCGACTGAGCTACCGGGCCCACACAATATGCAGTGTACCTTAAGTAAAAGTACCTTACACTTTTAAAATGGGTTCAACTGACAGGTGGCGATCAGTATTTGTCTTTCATTAAAAGTCATTTATAAACTCGACAAATGGCAGCTGTACAGCTCTCACGTGCTACCTTCCAATCAGCAAGCTTGACACAATCTCTGTTCAGTGGCAGTGTGGGCGCACGCCCCCCCCCCCCCTGTTTGCTGTACAGGTCCCTGCGGAACGCGGCGCTATGGGGGCCCATCTGCGCTGGCAACGTACATAATTTACCGCTGACTGCATTAACTGCTGTATGCCTGTTGATATTATGAGCAGCGCATCCGTGTAACGTTAACTTTACTGATGGTATTGAGTTGCTGCGCTATCATCAAGAGCAGCCTGCAGCTTCAGTCTGCTCACTTCACATACTTGGTCCATAAAACTGTTGGTTCACATAACCTAGCGGTCTCGGACGGTGTGCAACCGGAAGTTACGTACCTGCTTCTGTATATGCATGCTCTCTTCTGTGCCGTGATAAAGATAAAATGTTCCATAATAAGGCCACGAGATCTACGCTCTTCTGGGATATTACTCAGCGTAGAGTGGTAATTCATCACAGACGTTTCGGAAAACCTGTCTCTCCCAACTTCAAGGGCCAAGAACTCTTGTGTTTCTGAAATCACCCTTAGAAAGAAGTACCGTCGGTGGAGGAGATTACGAAGTTTGAGGCCTCTCTCTCTCTCTCTCTCTCTCTCTCTCTCTCTGTCTGTCTCTTACTGTATATTCGTCTCCAGTTCCTCTGGCATATATCAACTAGCTCAAAACGTTTGTCGTTACAAAGTTATTCCCTTATTTATCAACACCAACACTCCTATTGCCGGTCCCAGTGGCCGCGCGGTCTAAGGCGTAGGTCTGCGGCCTCTCACCTGCTGAGATTTTGGATTCGAATCCCGCCGGCGGCATGGGTGTTTGTTGTGAGTGTTGTCTGTTGTCAGGTAGAGGTCTCTGCGACGAGCTGATCACTCGTCCAGAGGAGTCCCACCGACTGTGGTGCGTCGCTGTGTGTGATCTAGAAAACTCGTGAATGCGGAGGCCATGGCCCACTGGGGGCTGTCCCCCCCACCCAAAAAAATTCCTATTAGTAGAATGGAGGGGGACACAGGAAAGTGTGGTGGAGGGGGAAGCCTAACACCTGTTAGGAGTGGAGGGGATGGACCTGTTGGACCTTCTTGCCGTCGATTCTGTACAAGAACTGATGTCTCGCTTGGTGAGGTAATTTGCACTTATTTAGTTAAGGTCTTGGCTCTTTTGGGACGTTATGCAGCGTAAATTTTAGTTTGTTACCGAAGTTTCGGGATAGCACAAGGGCTTACATTCAACACGTGTGATATTGGTATTATATTGAGCTTTTTTGCTTGATTGTTATCAATAACGTAGGAGTGTTCAGAATGTTCCAAAATGTGCATAATACTCCCCCTGACGATGACCAAAATTGGCCAAAACATGCAGGTAGAACAGTTACGAAAATTGCTTTATGAATGTCGTTTAATTACGTACATTTCCGGTTACTTTGTTAAAGAAAACAACACTTTGCTGTAAAACAGCCCTGCATATGTGCACTGCATCATTTCGGGGACTGTATAAACTCCAAATGACAGAGTACGTAGGATTATTTTTGTACTCTGTGTGCCTTCAAAAGCTCTCCGTTCCGACCGGTTTCTCTGTACCGCCTCTCTAATTGATCACTGTGCAGCCTTCAGTAGAACTTGTTTCGAAAATGGTCCATTGCAATAAAGACAAAGAACGTGTTACAGACTTCGTATTTCTGTGTTTGTTTCTCGGAACACCTGCTACCTCTCACACACAGCAGAGCTGTTTTAACGACATACAGTGCATTTTTGTCTGTCTCTCGTGTAAAAGTGATATAAATTTTGTTTTGTCGGGCACCGCAGTGTAATAGGAAATTAATCTATCTGTGTGCCTGTCATAAAGGCACATGGAGGCATGGAGACATAGCCCCATTCGTTTCTAATCTGGACACTAGACGGAAATGATTGACCAGTGTCACACATTGGTCGCTTTACGCTAGGGGATGAGACTCCTGGTACCGAGTAAATAGGGGGCTGTGTACACCCAAGCACCGGTCTGCACGCTTTGGAGAAGAAAATATTTTGCCCCTGTGGGGATTCGAACTACGATACATTTGTCCGGCCCATAGCATAGTCACAATGCCGACTGACATATCTTGGACCCTACAGTTCTTCCCCGTGTTTATAAAAGATTGCATATTTTTAATAGTTTTTTACCCCTTTTTCATAGGCCACGAAGGCCGTTAGGGTGAGTAAGGGTATAGCTCTACTCTTTCTAGGACCTCGGCACTCTAGAAAGGGGTGAGTGGGTCAGCCCCACGCCCCGGCCGCCTCCACCTCCGGGAAAGACCCGCTACCCATTGTGCTGGAGGCTGGGTGGGCCTCAGGACTGGTCTGGACGGGCGGAAAAATCTCGTCCCCACCGGGATTTGATCCCGGACCGTCCAGCCCGTAGTCAGTCGCTATACCGACTTAGCTACTCGGACCATATTTTTAATAATATATGATAAATATCCTAGTACAAAAAATTATGTCGCATTCGAATGCTACATGTATTTGCGGTTTAAGGAATTCTATGCTCGTATAAACTTATGTTTTCGATGAAATATTACGGACACCGTTTCGTGACCTGCATTACCTTGGGCATGATATTCTACTATTTCCTCGAAATTATTCACATGTTTAGGTGTTACTGTCTACATTCTAACATTAAAAGTTCCGTAAGACAGTGGCGTGCTACTAAACAAGGTATATTTCAATAAACTGTCTACATTTGCACTAAAATTCGAAGTAAACACGATGCAACATGTAACTAGATAAAGAGTGTGTGCCAGCCGACGTTCCAACCCATACCTTCACACTCCGGTACCAACTTGCTCTCATTCCGCACAGTGGCCTACGACTTGTCACAACAGCAACATTCACAGGCTTTAGCTGTTGCTCTTTTGCCACCTGTCAGCCCTCGACTCCTGCACTGTCACTAAAGCTCAGTGCGATCTGCACAGTGACCTGCTAATATTAGCTTTTATCTTGCTCTTCTCCTGCTCCTCTGAAAGAGCTCACAATATGAGGCTTTGCTTGTCTTTACAGATGCTGTGGAAATGTGAACAAATCCATTTGTCAAGTATAGTTGTGTTAGAGGTAAAAACGCTTGCATTTACATACAGTCAACGATTAATAGATGTACGAATTTTAACCTAACACAACTTTATTGTATACAAAAATTTAAGAGAAGGTAGCTACATGTTTCGGCTTATTTGAAGCCATCTTCAAGCTTTCACTTAAAAGAGTTAAATGGATAATTAACAAAACCTTAAAATTACGAAATTTAGTTTACATTGGGTAATTAATAGAATACATTAAAATATAAAATAACATAGATATATGTAAACTAAAACTTGAATATAATGTATGGGGTTGTGGGAATTGTGTGTACTGGGTAGTGTCGTAGGTGTTGTGAACATATCTGGCTTCAGTTTTGGTGCGATCTGTAATAATGTAGTTCTGTTAGACTTACGTATGATATATGCTATTTTTATATGGTAGTATGTAGTTATTACGTAGGTTATTCGGAAAGTAAGTACCGTCTGCGTATATCTCTCGCGCATCCTCGAGACTGTCACTTTGCGCATGTGCAGTGACTTCCTCTATCAATTGAGAAACCACAGACGCCATTTCGTGAAATTCGTGTTATGTTTATGTCTGTTCCTGTGCGTTAAACATGTTTAAGACAATTGAAGGGGCCGCCAACTGTGAAATACGGTCTGTAATTCGTTTTTTGAACGCTATGAATGTGCTACCGAGTGAGATTCATCACCAGATCTGTCAAGTGTGTGGTGACAATGCGATGAGTGATGGCATGGTTAGGAAATGTGTTCGGATGTTCAATGAAGGACGAGAGAACGTGCACGGTGAGGCGCGAAGTGGGCGTCCATCTTTGGTGAATGATGATTTGGTGCGTAAGTTCAACGAAAGAGTGCGTGACGACAGACGTTTCACAATTTCTGATCTGTCCCTGCACTTTCCTCATATTTCAAGGACTCTACTCTCTGACATTGCCAGTAGTGGCTAACATCGCAGGCGGCCGCATTCTATGAGGAGGTTATACAAAAACTTGTGCCCCGCTACGATAAGTGCCTCAATAATGGCGGCGAATATGTGGAAAAATAGTTTGAAGAATGTAGAATCTGATAACAATACAATTTTATACGAAACCGTATTCAATTTATTTACAGTGAAACGGTATTTGCTATTTGAATAAGCATCGTACGAGACGTTATTTGAGATCCATTTCCTCTTATGATAGAATGTTTTTGTCAAGGGCTTTTGTATAGTGACTATGTAGTACATATTCAATATATGTAGTAGAAAAATTAAGAACCCAAAAAATTACATACAATCAAATTCCGTCAATAATCAACGAGGTAGCAAAGTGTAACAGACTGCAGAAAGAGCAGGCTAAATTTGCTGTTCTGTCAAGCCCTGATGGTCTGGTAATAGTCCTGTTAGAGTAAGACAAAAAATTATTATTCAGGTGAGGATGTGGATCAGTTTGCATGTTGTTCTTCAAGGAGCAGCCCAGAGGAAAGAACTGTAGTACTGCCTTGGAGCAAAAGATCTGGATCCTGACTCGGTTCGTTCTGACACAAGAACGTACTTATGAAGGGCTGCAGACGTTTGTGCTGTTGAAAGGCCACTAGTTCCATTCGAAATGATAGTTCGTATGTGTCAGAGTGTCTTGTCGTGTGGGCGGCCGGACACTAGTCGTGTGATGTGTGACAGCAGTCGGCAAATTGCGGTCATATGTACATGAGCAGTCGGCAGATTATAGTGAGATGCGTATCAGCAGTCGGAAAATTGTCGTGACATTCAGTGTGCAATCGGCAAATTGTCGTCAGATATATGTGAAGTCGGCAAATTATAGTGAGATACGTATCAGCAGTTGGCAAATTGTCGTCAGGTAGTTGTGAGTAGTCGGCAAATTGTCGTCATATTTACATGAGCAGTCGGCAGATTATAGTGAGATATTTGTCAGCAGTCGGCAAATTATCGTGACGTTCAATGAGCAGTCGGCAAATTGTCGTGATATATATATATATATATATATATATATATATATATATATATATATAATCGTTCCGTCATTTTCCTTGCAATGAAAAATCGACGCGAGCACTACACACTACCTCACTCAAATGCTGCTTGCCAGCAACTGACGCTATCGACAGGCGGGAAAAAATTCACGCATGCGCA
>Ga0131853_10018607_pt1 | contig 12642 bp, 10 predicted proteins | sample TergutLab28metaG_FD_92764 | JGI IMG/M metagenome (GOLD analysis project Ga0131853, IMG submission 92764) | Labiotermes labralis P1 segment gut microbial communities from Petit-Saut dam, French Guiana - Lab288 P1 (version 2) (version 2) | ecosystem: Host-associated > Arthropoda: Insects >...
CCCACCAGCAGTAGACATCGGATATGGACAAACAATAGCTGGAGACCCACATAGGACAGCAGCGAGCAGACATACTTCAGCTGCACACCCCAGGATAGCGCACATCACAGACACCCCCCCTCCCCCCATCCCCCCAAAAAATAGCATATGACAAACATCACCGATGCTGAGATCTCACCATCGTGACATAACCATACCAATCCTGTAAAGCACTACCACCATACTTTCAGATGAAAACCTGATGATGGCCGCATTAGGCCAAAACATGTAGTTTACTTCATTCTTTATTAAACATCTTTTTTAGATATTGTTGTGTTATTGACTGATCCCACACCTATTGTTTATACATGCAGGTAGTTACTTGTTTCAACACACTGTTTGCAGTATATGAACCTTGATAATATTTTAATTTGGATACGTGAAGTGCATTTAGTGTTCATAATGGAATGTAACTTTGTTTCTATGAATACACAGCAAAACTATTTTTAAAAACAAGCACACAAAAAAAAAAGTCCATACAGATCAGTTTAGTACAATCACACCCAAAAGTTATAACCCTAAACCAACACATCAATCCAAGTGGCAACTTGATACACATACATAAAGCTGATATGTGTGACATCCAAAGATAAAAGAAGTAAACCCTTATGCCACCCTGTTAATTCAAGCATATGCAGTAGTAAGACTGAGGCTCAAATGTAATGTCATAAGTCCTCTTGAAATATGAGTAGTAAATAAATATGAATATATTAGACATGACTCCAATAGGAAAAGTGTACCTCCATCTTCACAGTCCATAGTAAGTAAATATAGCTATGTTTTCAAAACTATCCAAAAACATATTCATTGAGTTTCAACCCCCATTATTTGTTGGACATACCACTGCTTTGATCATGTACTGTGTAAAAAAATTACATACAGACTATCTTCAGATATTTTATTAATTAGTTATGCTGTACTTGAATATTGTTATGGAACAGCAAAGATGTTATTGTCTAAATACACATGAATTGAAATCAGTGTATTGTTACACATGTATGTATTCATGATACTATGAATGTTACAGTTTTACAAAGTTAAAAGGCAAAGAAAAAAAAATACTATAAACATTAACATCAGTTAGGGTTACGTGCTCCAATCCATTTTGAAATTTCTGTACCAGTACTTCACAATCATTAAAAAAAAAAGTGCTTAATCACCAAGCAAAGGAGTGAATAAGGCATACACCAGTAAATTAGTAAGTAGATAAGCAAGTAAACAGGCATGCAAGCAAACAAGCAAAACCCAAGAGTTACCAGCTTCAGCTGATACATTATACTGTATTTTCCAAACATACATTAAGAATTTTAACCCCCCCAGTGCATCATCTGAAAAATGGGGGGGGGGGGGCAGTGGCACTTAATTGCAAACAAAATTAAACACATTCTGTATTTGTATCTTCCTGAAAATAAAAGACTGTGAAGGGGGTCATCTCATATTCAGAGTCAACATACATTCAGGTTAATATTGTATATAAGTGTAAGCGCAAAGAGCAGATTCTTTCACATTGTTGAATCTCACACTTTCACACACCATGTCACCATTTATCTTACCTCAAAAGTCTCACAAACCTTCTCACCTCTGGTTCTTTTCTATCTTAGCAGCAGCTTAACCAAACTGTACTGCTTTCGGGTGAAAAATATTAATTTATAATCATTCAATAAGCATGTTTCTGTGCAGATGCATTTATCATTATTATAATTATTTCACTATAAAAGATGAGTTTCCCTTTCACAGAAATACAATGGCTTACCTGTTACTCATTGAGCAGTAAGGTCCAAAACTGTATATAAATGTGTCACAGAAAACACAAACACAGCATATAAACATTCAAATCATAAATAAAACCAATGAGCAGCAACAACAGAAATAAAGATAAGATCAGGATTTGCTACAGCACTTCAAAATAAATCAACAAACTTAACATGTGGCAGGACGACCCATTTACACCAGATAAATTTTCTGTTATTAAAAGCTCACAAATTTCTTGACATATTATTCATTTTTATTCTTGTAAATTTTATGTTTCTGAAATACATATTATAGAAATTTCTATCAAATTAACCATTTTCCGGAATTTTTCAACCAAATGTACTTTATTTGTATGTCAGCCAGTCAACGGTAAATATAATAACAGGGTTTATTAACGTAATGAACAGGTTTATAGACAGGGATAAAAAAATGAACATAAAAATCCATTGGTATCGAAACCTGTAACTATGTAGGATGTGGGTGCAAGCACCAAATTGTATTAATGCAATTTACCTGAAAATCACTCAACATATAAAACAAAGAGGCACGCGGCAATCACTTTTATGCTTTTGATTTTATTTTTTTAAACAAGCCAGTGTGCCTATATGTTGAAGAAGAACTATAAGTTTTTTTTTTTTTTCCTGATGATGGAATGAATGATGCTCATGATAATGTTTCATGAAACTACATGTGAATTTTTCTGCTTGATTAAATCACAAGATCATTTTAACAAAACATACTAATAAAATATCATTTGATTTCATATCTTACACCATCTGTACTTTATGCACACAACCTAAGGCCCTGGATATAAATGGGTGTCAGTTGTATAAACATGCGACACAAATACCAGGCAGCAATCACGCAGACATTCACAGGATATTCAAGATGATACATTTATGATGACCAGCTGCCCATCTAAATGTCATTATGTGGAGGGGGAGATGTACATAAAAACAGAATGCACGTGGCATATTATTATTATTATTATTATTATTATTATTAGTAGTAGTAGTAGTAGTGGAGGTCTACGGTTGCTTGCCTGCTGAGATTGTGGGTTCGAATCCCACCTGGAGCATGGATGTCTGTCTATTGTGAGTGCTGTGTGTTGTCAGCTAGAGGTCTCTGCGACACACTGATCACACGTCCAGAGGAATCCTACCGACTGTGATGTGTCATTGTGTGTGATCTAGAAACCTCAAGAATGAGGAGGTCATGGCCTGCGTTGGGCTGCAGCGCCACAGAAAAAAAGTAATAGTAGTAGTAGTAGTAGTAGCAGTAGCAGAGTAGTAGTAGTAGTAACATTGTGTCTATTGATAAATATGTCAGTTCTTTGCAGTTTCAAATGTGGCCACATTCCACAATTTCATAACTGTCAGTCAAGTTGCCATAATAAATTAAGACTGCTTATGTCCTACAGAAGTATTTATGCCCATATTTTGAAAGTGCTTCTAACATTTCTAAGTAAAGATTACTCAAATATTTCTTCACAGAAATCAAAGACGTAACTATATGCACATCAATAAACGTGCGTATAAGGAAGTTCTACACTTTATCTTTAACTATATGCAGAATTTAAAGATACAATTGGACAGTGCATTGAAAACTGGTACTTTTGGAACAATACTGCTTAAATATCCTTACGAAACTATTTACAGACTCATTTTTCTCTCTTAAATTCAGAAACTGGGAAGCAGAAATATTAGGAGGTGCAGACAGGGTCAAGCAGCAGTGAATGTCTAAGTGAAAGATGACTGGCAGTGTGTGGAGTGCTAAGAAGCTGGTGAGCTGCCAGACCTGATGTGGCCGAGGCAGCAGTAGTAGCAGCGTGGCAGCGTGAGAGGGCTGGAGTGTCATCCTCCTCACCTCCACTTGCAGTGTCACTCTGTGTTTGACTGATGGCTGTCGTTGAACCACCCAGCAATGTTGTTGTGGCAGACAGCTGTGTCCCACCCTGCTGCTGTGAGCATTCAGTTCGTCGCAGAAAGCCCAAGTAGCCTGTCCGTGCATAAACTTCACCCGTATTTCCTGTCACTAGGCGTGCACTGAAGTGATCTGCATAGTCACTTTCATCACCATAGATGGTAAAGTAACCACTTGCATTATGACTTGACTGCACCCATATCTGTAAGGAAAACATGTGCTTCATTATTTCTATACCAAGATGAATAAAGTGGAAACACATAAGAGATGCAGAGCTATCCACAGTCATAACAAAATAATAAAGAAACAATTAAAATATATCTGAGTGTAATTCTTTCAATTTGAGACAATAAAGTTGAACAAAAGTAGAAAGGGATTATTCTGCTTCCAATACGAAGTGTTCACACATGTTCCTTGTGACTTACATCTCTACCCATAAGTGTTGCCATAAATGTACTGTATGCACATATCTACTGCTTACAAATCTTTAAATGCGTAAGTCCCAACAATGTAAGTGACCGACGTGAATAAATGATTGAAGAACTGTGCCTATGATAGATGACAAAAATATGCAAATTGTTACACTCCTTTGAGGTCAATGAGAACAGCTGCTAGTGAATGTAGGAAACTGTGATATAGCCTTCAGCAAATACTACATCTGCTAAATTATATACTTGCATATGATAAAGTGATCCCTGCCCAGTTGGCTATACAGTCCAAGTGTTAAAGCCCACAGCCAGGCATCACACTGAAACATGTCTGTGTTCTGGGATATGAAAGCTGTGGATGTACAATAACCATACAAAAGAACCTGAATTTGCATATGCATACCTCTCCAAGATGCGAGTCCCCACACTGGCCTTTGGTTTCAGGGTTCGCAATGATGACTTTAACTCCAGGTAGAAGCTTCCCTGACTCCATAAGGCAGAGAGAATGTGGACTACCTCTTTCCACTAACGACACTCGGTCATTGCGCAATGCCCGTAGATCTACATACACTGTAGATGGTTCAGGGCTTGATGCTCCCTGCAAGGTAATTAACAAGCATGGTGCCATCTAGTTGACTTGTAGGGTCACATTAAAAAAGTTTGCTTCAGTTATGTAAGAAATATGATCACTCTATACACACATACATACACATGAAATAGATGTTGTGGATCACAGAATGAGTTCAATTAAATGCAGAACAGAAAATTTTTCTCAAACCAAAATTAAATACTGCAGAAGTGTGAAGTAACATATTTTAACAACATCTGCCATACCATGCTTATTTGTATGACTTCAGGTATAACTAACCTGCAGACATATCGCAACATTTACACGACAGCCGAAACTGGTAGACACGGCTCTTGGACTAAGCCCGAGTGCTGAGAAGAGTTTTGAAAAGCTAGTTGTGAGTGTGATACGTGGTCGTTCCTCTGCTACAACTACACATGTCCGCACACAGCCTAGATTCACACCTCGCTGCTTCAACTGGTTAACTGATGATCCCAGACCTTTTGTACACAATTCCATTACACCTGCAATATTAGCAACACCTTATTATATTCAGCATCCAGACTATGAGCAGTTCATATTATGTTCTGACAGTGCTAAGAAACAAACAAGATGGGACAAATGCCATAACCAGACACTGGGCAAGATATGGAAGTGGAAGCACTACAAGGGAAGATGAATTAATATAGAGTGGAGAAAGAACATATACATGTGAATGACAACTGGACTCTACGTAAACAGCAGGAATGGTATCAAACAAATAACCACCAGAAAAATAAAAGACTACATGAAAAGATGTATAAATAAGAGGAGAAAGGGTGGACACAAATGGAAGAGGAGAGCTTAGAGAAAGATGAGAGAATAATGGTTTTGTCACAGTGGGAACTGTCAATGGATGATGATGATGATGATGACGGCGACGAAAACAATGGCAACAATAATGGTGGTGGTGGTTCAAATTACGCTTAGTGATTTACATGAGCTGGATAACTGTACAGTGATACCTCGGCTAACGAGTGACCCTGCTGATGAATTTTTCGGCTAACGAAGATTTTTTCGCTCTTTTTCGGACTCAGCTAACGAATGTTTTAGTGGATGCGCGTGCTAACATAAAGCAGCAAACATGAAGGGTCGGGCCATTCCAGGAGTTTATCTTCGTTAGCCGAGGTATCACTGTACTTGGATGACTATGAGAAACTATGCACAACACTGAACTTAGGTGTTTGCACAGTCTCAATTTTCCAGCACCTGCAACAGTCAGGAATTTTAAAACTAGGCATAAAGGGGATGAATGAAGGGTCAAATGCAGGTGCCTGGTTAAGTATGGCATGCACTTGCTTTATGTACTGAGATGAAAGCACGATGCATTACCAGCACGGTACTGCAAAAACGACAATTAATGCTAAACTATGTAGGTACTACTATTTCTTGACACTGTTCATGGGGTAAAAACGATATATTCCACCATATTTCAAAAGGTGAATCTGTTTTCATCTCCAGGCAGAAGACAGAGACAGGGTCAGCTTAAAAAATATTCCATGTCTTGGCCAATACTCTGCCATTGTCAGAAACAGAACAATGTTACAGAATAGAACATTTGGTTTGCAAAGTGAAGTTTAATGTTAGGAATATGCCTGCCTTTATTTAACTACAGAAATTATAGCTTTAGAGTTCTCACGTAGGTTGCTGGAGAGAAACCGCAGTTCTCTGAGAAAGCTTGGAAATAGATCACTCACCATAAGAACAGAATGTATCTCTAACTCTATACTGGCTAACAGCTGTCAACCATAGCGCTGGGTTCACCTCCACTTCCGAAGGAGGAATTAGAATGGAATGGTGACCAGAATATATGCTGCAATTGAACACAAAATCAACATTTAGAACAGAATCCTCCCAGAGTTACCTACATCTTGCAGTCTGTTGGCTGGACGTATTTATGTAAGAAAACTCCAAAAGTTCCAATTACAGTTTAAAATTTGGTAGTGTGTCATTATAAGCGCACACAATATATATATATACTAGGGCCTTAAGTTCTCTTGAAGACATCCTGAAGATGGCCAGTAGGGGCCGAAACATGTAGTTGTCTAGTATAGTCATTAAAACATCTTAACTGACATAGTTGTGTTTGACTATGTACCCTTTCCAGTTTACAGTTTAAAAATAACTGTGCTGAGTGGAAGAAAATACATCAGAGGGATACTAAGAACAAAACCCAAATGTACAGTAAGTTAACCCCACTCCCCAATAAAACACAGATTTATGTGCACTGTCCTTGAAACAGGTCAGTAATTCTTCCTACACCTTTAACTGGCTTCCTCATGATAGAAATCTACAAAAATTTAAAAGTAATTCTTCTTCTTCTACTTCCCTTAGGTATTCTAAATCATCTATGACGACTTCAGTAGCATGGATGCCATGACACAAAATGGAGATCGAAAAAACAAGTAGTAAACACAAAGTTGTCCATGTCCATGCCATGAAGGCATACTGGGGGGGGGGGGGGGGGGGGGGGGGGGGGGGAACCCCCCACTTTTTTGAACCAAACTAAAAAAAAATTAGAAGAAAATATAATAAAGTTGGAGGAACAATATAAAGAGGGTGGGGGGGGGGGAGGGTGGGGCGTTGGTGGAGGTACAGCTCCACTCATTTGTAACCAATCTACACAACATGACAGCAATGTTTAAATGAGGTCTACTACAACATAGAAGGGAACACCAAAGCGACAAACTGCAATCATTATGGTCAGGTGGCTAAGAATCATAAGCTACAGTTTCATGTCTGAATGTAGTTAGCATAGTAAATGCACAACACGTGTATCCTCATCACTGAATGTGACAAATAGGTGTTTTACAAACACTTAAGTTCGTAGAGTACCTGGATGTTAAGGGGTGCTCTCTGCACAATACCATGAACATTTTATTTGGCAATTTTTTCATTGGTAACAATACTATTAGTAGAAAATATGATGCTTTGAAGATACTGGCAAATTGGAGTAGATGTTTGCAAATACTACATAATTAACAGAATCAGGAAAGAAGTCCCTCTTATCTGATTTACTGTCTTATTTTCCCAGATTTATGATTCACCTATGGGTCTGCCCATATGGAAACTAGATATTTTTATTGCAGAATTCTGTGCTGTTCAACCAACAGAATGATCAGGAAACATACTACAAAACAAGTTGGAGGGGAGATAGTAAGTTGCTGATTATTTTAACGTACTATTTTACTTGTTAAAGCAGCAAAAATTCCCCACCCAAGTCCACTGTTGCCCTTGACAGAAATAAATTCAAGCCTTCAGAGGCTTGCTAAAGGGTACAAACATTTGACTCAAACACAGTAAGTGGATAGTCCTACTCACCTACTCAAGCACCACAGTGCAAAGCCAAGGCCACAGTAAGGGTCTAAACAGAGGGCGATGTGTCTTGAAGGGTACAGCTCACACGCTAGCTTCATGGATCTACACAGTGAGGTGACGGCAGCGTGGGACATCTTGATGCCTGCCAGCATCCCTGTGGTTGACACACTGCAACACAAGGCCCAACTCTGGATACTATTCAACAGCTGCTTTAACACATACTCTGTTACTTTATAGAAGACAAACACCATACTTACTCTACTGTCATTTCATACTGATAGATGTGCATGTGGTATCATGATGTCTATGTGTCCAATACCCTCCTCACGAACTTCTGAATAAAACCACAAATTTTCATATAACTTGGTATGAACACCATGATACCAGCAGCCACTCTATCTCTGTACTTTTTAATTTCCAAACACAAATAGTGCTAACATGGTGGTTATGCAAACTTGCAGCACTGGGGAAACACCATTATTAGTATACAAATGTAGGATTGCAATATTTTGTGTGGTAATAACACAACACACAAAAATGCTATTGTTAGGTACTTCTTTTGTAGAAAGTAAAAGTAACAATATGGCAGATGTGCAAAATCTACTTTCAGCTTTTTTTTTTATGGCGAAAGTTAATAAACATCTGACCTTGTCATGTGACAGTAAGATGTAGGGTGCACCAAAAGATTCTACATGAAACATTTTACTGTACATATATTAGTAACAACAAGTATGATGGTATAGCAGAACTTTCATATTATTAATCACTTCCATTAATTTTCTCTAACTGTAAGTAAACATGTTCACCAGACTTTAAACTAAAATGAAATTGGTATTTTGGAAGTAACAAATCATAAACATATTTCACGGTCTGCACTCAGGTCATATGTACACACCAAGCCCTGTATCATAGACAGACTCATGTGGAAAAGTATTATGGTCCTCCAAGAACATCAAGATGACATATAAATTTTTTTCATGGCTACAGTGCCTAGAAAATTTACTCTGAGTGTGTGTGATATGGTTTACTGAATACAGACTGACAGACAAATAAACAGAAAACACATACACACAAAACTACAAACTCGTATTCTACAAAACAGTGTCATTCAGTAACACAGGTACTCTACCTGAAGTCAAGGTATGCCAACATTTCAGCTGTGGGAGCCCTGTACATCACTGGCAACTTCTTTTTGGGCATGTCATCAGTATCTAGTGTGACAGGCCATGTCTTGATGTCCACAACATTGCTGGCCTCCTGCAAATGTCCAGATATATTGCTAACATCAGCAAATAATGTATTTTGCACTGTTATGAAATAGTGGGAAAAGAAAAAAAAAAACAGTTTCAATTTTACTACTGTAAGAAAGTAGCACTTATAAAATAAACACAATATCTAAGAAGCACAGAAATGCAAACCACATCATGAAGCAGGTAAGACAAATTAAGCAAAGTGGCATGAAGTGTGAAACAAATGTACAAACTTTACAGTCATTATATTACTAAAAACTAAAAGCCTGTAAAGTTCTGATTTTGAAGCTAAAAGAAAAAAAGCTCATAAGGAAGACAAAGATCAAGTGGGCAACAGATTATGAAGGAAAGTAAGGAAAAATGTGGGAAGGAACTGAGAAGGAAAATGAGGAGATGGAAGAGGAGGAGGAGGAAGAGGATGAGGAGCAATAAGACAAAAGAATCTACATTACACACTACCAAACAAATTTCCATACATAAACGTATATGAAATCTGAACAGTCACATGAAAAGTCTGCCAGCTCAATGCAAATTAGAACCCATGTTCTGGTTCCATCAAAGGCTGTCATATTCTGAAGAAGGAATTTACTCTGCAGAGCTACTTATAAAAGGGCATATAAATTAGTTGATACAGTGGGCACCAGGTCTTTTTCCCAGGGCTAACCAACTGGGTTGTGGTGCTGACCACCCACCCTCTTGCAGCACTGGGGATGAGCATGGGTACAGCTGTATTTCTACCTCCCCTCTGTGCTTGCTTGGAAGATGGTACACAAAGGTCACAGATATAAGGTCAATGAAGTAAAGACCAAACCATACAAGAAACAAAGTTAATGAGGATTCATTCTCTTCTGGGACGTGACACTGTCATTGGGCCATGTGTTCCTGGTGTTACTAAGGACTGCAGTGTCTTCACCTTCAGGGTCAAGCAGTCCAAGACTACTTGACTGCTTGACCCCTAAAGATGAAGGCACTACAATCCTTTGGAACATCGAAAACTCATGCCCAATGCACAGCATCATGTTCCAGAACACTTGGATCTTCAGCAAAACCACTGTGAGGAACCCAGATCTAACAAAGATAACCTGCTTATAGTACAAACCCAAGCAATAAAACTGTGTGTCTTTTTTATACAAAAATTTTCTCAGGGAATCAAACACATCATGTTTGCATTAAAAAAACACTATTCTGGAGACCTGCCATCTCTGCAGTCATGTCAGTATCAATTATTGTTGGATGTATTTAACTAAATTTTGATACAGCTGGTCATCAAAGAAGAGCTCAGTACATTCATTTATGGTGCAAGCCTCAAACATTATAAAATATTTTCCTCAGCCTCACTGACAGTAGCGCCCAAACATAGTGAGAACTTAATAATAACAGTGACATGCAGTTCATCTCATGTCTGTAACTCCTCCCTCTGATACAATTCTCTTATCCATGTCATTTTACTTATAAAGGTTAGCTTCAGATGCAAACAATTACAAGAAATGTGTGTCAAAGTACATTTATACCAGGACACAGCTGGTCTACTGGTAGGCCAACTACAAGAATGGGCACCTGCAATCCAGGAACTGATGTGGAATGTGCAATTGTAAAAGCAGCAATCACTATGATTAGCAACTGTACCTTAGATTTGAGCAGCTTGATAACATTCTGGTTGGAAAGCACGAGCACAGATTTACTAACTTCAACTATCATTCGCACCGTTGGCAGTGTGGTCTGCAGGTTCTGTGGGTGTGGTGGTCGGATGGTCACTGGGACTGCACCTGTAATACAATACATCCGTATGTACTTATCCAGCATTCACCATGTTCGAAGAGGTAGTATACTTAATATATTTACACACACACACACATTCCATGGATCTGAAAAGCAGAATGACTGCAGGAAGTGAAATAAAGTTGTAAAATACAAAACAAACAGGTGAGTACAATTCATATTTTAAGTGAAATATTCAACTGAATTCTTCTACAGCAGAATTCACATTATGCAGGCCAATGTAAGGGGGGGAGAAGCATCAATAACTGGAAAAAAAAAAAGTGAATGCAGAATATTTTGTTTGTCTTTCCACAAAACATGACAGTTTACTTTACTTGCCTTTCACACAAATGATGTTTATTTAGAGAAGCACTCTTTAGTGATCATTTGTTTTGTGAACTGTTTAGAATCCAGCAGCTGCAAAGTCACTGCTTTCCAACACACTCTGACCCACCTAATCAAGCAAACTGCCAACATACTCAAGCACCATGCCTTAACTAACAAGCTCACTACTTTCTCCTTCTTGTTCACTGTTATTCTCCTCACCCTTTCCTCTCAATTTTGTTTTGTAACAGCAGTGACAATGTTCGTGTTTGCCCTGCAGCAAGTTCAGTTCACACACGTTGTGCTCATGAACTGATACCAACAAAGTGACACTATCATTTGCTCCACAGGGTTGCCAAAACATCTACTAACAAAGTGTACCCAGGTAGGAGAGTCATTAAATGACAAAAATGTGTCACTGTACACTGCAGTTACAAGTACCATAAACTGTTTTATCTGTACAATTACCCCTGATATTGTAATAAGTATTTAATTGTTAACAGTCTGAGGATTCTACTGTAGATATATTTTACTGTGTTTTACTGCATGGCTGAATGCCATATTTCCACATCACTTCTAAGCCCATTACATTACTATTGAAGAAAAACCTCAATCTACACTTTCTATCAAAGCTTCCAGATTGGAATTCCAGCCCTTTATGCCTTTTCTGTGCAACTAACGACATCAATCAACTGTCAAAAATGTGGACTTGGAAGGTTTTACTAAATCATTCATTGTTCTAAGTTGAAAAGTACAATAAGCAGATCATGATGATAATACACCACTACATAACAGCAGCAGCCGGTATAATATTTTTAACATGCCTACGGAAAATTTTCGTGCCTGTCACTACAAATAAATGAGGGTGATGTGCTAAAACACACTTTGTAACAGGTCTTATGCGTATTGAACCATGCATCATCTTGATATTTGAATAAAGGTAGACCAACTTGATGACACTTGCTCTATTATGTCAGTTTACTGCTCAACATGTTTCAGATGTTAATACATCCATCTTCAGGAGCTTGCGACTACTTGTTACGTTGTTGTGTAGGCTGTAATGATAGAGGTTTTTGTGTTAATTTATTTATCTAGTGGTAAGTGTTATACCTATATTACGGTGTCGTGTGTGGCTCTGAGTGAGTGTGTTTCTGCAAGCGTGTGGTGTCCTGTAGTTCTTGAACATTTTGTGTGTGGTATGTTTTGGTGTTTTATGCATCTGTATTGATGACTATATGCATGA
>Ga0131853_10018609_pt1 | contig 12642 bp, 12 predicted proteins | sample TergutLab28metaG_FD_92764 | JGI IMG/M metagenome (GOLD analysis project Ga0131853, IMG submission 92764) | Labiotermes labralis P1 segment gut microbial communities from Petit-Saut dam, French Guiana - Lab288 P1 (version 2) (version 2) | ecosystem: Host-associated > Arthropoda: Insects >...
AGGGTTCCCAACTTGATTGAGAGTCAATTGGGCATGAAAAACATCCGAATAGCTCACCGTTCGGCAAGTCTGTAAAAAAATGAAAACAATAACTGTCTTTATCAATTGCAACGCCTCGAAAATCATAGCAAGCTATTCTCATGTCATTTTCAAGCACATATATATCTTCAGAAAAGAATACATAACTTGGGTGCATTTTCTTAATTGTAGCTTTATACTCCGTCAGACGCACTTCAAGCTTTTCTGCACCTACAAACATGCATTCAAATGCAAAAGTAACGTTGCCATCAGCATTTGATATTACATCTTTCGGTCTGTAAACACTAGGGTATTTTAAAATCAATCGCTCATAAGACATCTCTTGGAAATTCACCGGCAAAATCATTGAGAAATCGGTTTGTTTCTCTCGTCGCTCGAATTGATGCATTTCCCCATCAATTGTTGCGGTCTCAAGCAAGGTGTTTTTACGCGCCATTTCCGCATTAATCCTTGCTAAAATAATATGTTCATCGCCTATTTTTGACATGGTTCAATTTCTCCTTTGCAGCGCTAATCTCAATACTAGGTTATTTTCGACTCTTTTCTTGTAATTTCCTTGGAAATTACGGTCTGCCGAACACATTTTCTATATGCTCTACCGGTGACCAATCGGTAATAGGATTATCCACCAAATCCAGAAACATTAGATTTGGATGATTTGAAAGTGGTGTTAGGTCACTGATTTGATTACTGCCTAGAAACAATGACTTCAAGTCGTGTAACTCACCCAACGGTGAAATATCAGTAATCTGATTATCAGATAAATTAAGATTGTTAATAGCTGTCATCCCTAATAAGTTAAGTACATCATATATTTGATTACCGCACAAAATTAGCCATTCTAGATTATCAAGACCTACAAATGACGGGAGTGTACTAATTTCGTTGTTATTTAGGAACAGGTTAGCAAGACTTGTTAATTCGGAGAGCGGAGATATATCTTGGATTTGGTTTAGAGATATGTCCAGAAATACTAAGTTACTCAACGCTACCAGCGGCGAAAGATCACTGATTTTATTGCCTGACAAACTTAGAGTATTCAACCTTGCCAATTCAGCTAGCGGCGAAAGATCGCTAATACCAACTTCGTCAAGAAATAGTACTTCCAAGTTCACTAGATTAGACAGCGGTGTAAGATCATAAAACATATTCGGATTTGGCTCAGTGTCATATAGAAATTGCACATCGCTAGATAGATTCAGGCGTACTAGATTCGTCATATATCGTAATGGGATAATATCCTCGTCACGCAACCCCAAATCCCACAGCTCCAATTCAGTCAATGATGTGCTGTATTCAATGCCTCTAATAGTTACGAATGTGCATATTTGTGTCTGTTCTAATGATTCCGAATAGGATATCGCTTCTTGCGGATATTGTATCTGATTCTCAACAATAGTAATTGGAGCGTATGGTACACTTAGCTCCTCTTTTTCAGAGCATCTAACACTAGTGTGACAACCAGCAAACATTATCAATGCACTTGACAAAATAAACATGTTTAGAATAATAGTTTTCTTCATATTGACTATAATGCCCTTTCTAAGTTTAGAGTAAAATTACTACAACTTGTACGGTTTGGATCGCGGTTTGTAAACCCGCAACGATTCCGATGCGCTGTGGAAAGCAGGCGGGCATTCCATTCATCAGGATTCTCCCAAGCCATCATTGCTTCTAAAACCGCATTTCTCGCATTAGAACGCTGTGTTTCACTAGAAACTCCGGTTTCATGAAAGTGAAGGCAAATATGTCCTCCGTTTGCAAATGAAACCACTCGATGTCTTCTTGTACCCGGCTCAAACACTCCGGCTGAGTGTGGAAAATGATGGAGTGCCGCCGCTATTGCTCGGTCACCTATTGTTACCCAAACCGGGCGCGAACAAAAACAATATCTGTCACGAAAGCTTGATAATGTGGCTATATCATTGTTTCCAAGCGGAGTAACATCAATGTGTCCGGAATCAACTGCGTAAACAGATAAAATGCGTACTGCAAAAGTACTATTTTCTCGCACATCTGTGATTTTAAGATGATTTCCAACTCGCACATGCTCTGTTAGTGCCCTGACTTCTCGAAACCTTAAAAGTTCAACATTCATCGTTTCGCTTATATCCGTAGCCGCATACCAATTATGAACCCTGACCCACACAGCACCATGTGCCGATCTCGTTGGCAAATTACGATCCCAAACGAAAACCCATGCTCCGTCCTCTAAACCAAGTCGATTGTCATGCATTCCTCCAAAGTGGCTAGCTGCGGCAAGTGCATCATTTTGCAAAACATCTCCCACCACACTCGATGTGCCACCTCTTACCTGAATTACACTGTTTTCATTTCTGTCACCAAGAAGCATCGCTGTCATTGAAGAGGTTCGAAAACGCCGGACAAACACATTTTCTGCACCATCAAAAATTCTTTCCGGTATCCACCCGGTACGGTTTTGGTACATCACCTTGAACCACAGTGTATTATCTAACCACTTCGCTCTTAAAACATATAGCAACCGGTCAGCAGCTATTTGAGCCGTTGCACGCCCTCGAAACTCTATATTTCCCGCAGTTCCCGTCGTTCCTGCCACATCTCGTAGACTTACAGGCACACGAGTTACCACTCCCCTATCAACTAAATGCCTTTTCTCTATCCAATATGCCGCCCTCGGAGGCACTGTTTGCCCTGTAGCACCCAATGTAACACTACTGTTGACAAACGCACGAATTGCATGTGGCTCTACTCGGGTGGGGATTGAGGCGTCCAGCCGTAGCATTCTTTCCATACTTATCGCCATATCATCGCTCCCATTTCTTCTGCAACCTTAGTTTACTCTATCACGAAGCACTTATTTGTTTTGAATTTATAATGACACTTTTGGAATTGAAGCAAGTATTTTTTCAGTTCTCTCTGTTATTGCAAAACTTTCCGGTTTATTCGGCAGTGTTGCTCTTGAGTGTTGATTAACGTCTGATGCCAAATCGGCATTCGTCAGCCCCTTTATATGCATCTCATTACTTATCATATCAATTCCGCTTTCAACCCCTGTTTTTGTCATAGTTATACGCTCCGGAGAGTATATGCGTACTTGAGCCCGTGAATTTATATCCACATCAACACCTGCATAGATTGACACCGCTTTACTCGTAGCAATATCAAAACCAATATCCGGAAACCATGTTACATGCCCCACCGGGTTAATATATTCCAGTAAATCCGGCAGCATCTTCAAATGATTTCCGTTCTCATCTAAAAAATGGCGTTCGCTGTGGTGTGGCATGTCGGAACTATTTTTCCTAGCAGGACGAACGACAAGCACATCTTCATCTCGCTCACTTTGCCATTTAAGCATAACTTTTTCGCCTTCCAACGGCATACTATACATTCCGTTATTTGTTACAGGCGAGTAACAAAACCATGATTTGTTGTGTTGCTTTCGCTCTGAATCAATATCAAGAAGCATTTGCAACTTTTGACCGGTTCGTTCAAGCACAGTGCCCTCAAGTTCCAGCCCTGCAATTTTCTTGTTGTAATAGAATGGCACAGCAAACTCTGCTTCTTCTCCAAAAACATAATATTCTTCTAGTTGTCCTCGTTTATAAGCAAGTTTCTTTTGCATTACTACGAAAGTTCTGCCTTTTATACTCACGCTATCTCCGAGCTTGTAGCGATTATCACTTTTCATTTCATATCTTAAACAATTTCCGGAGCGGCCTATTTTGTAACGTATAGTATTAGGCTCTTCAACGGTTGGACGCTTTGGCACTCCAAGCAATATTTGCGGCTCAGGCGATGTGACATTTGGAATAATGACTGTGCTTAATCGCCCCGCCATACGCATAGTATATTCCCAGTCCGTTTCTCGATATTGCAATATCGGCACTCCAATGGCATTATCATCACAAGCAACTATGACTTCTCCAAGTTTTGAATCATCATAGGCTTCCTTTATGATGTCCTCATAAGTTCTGCCGCAATCCTGAAAGAAACGGTCATGCTTGCCTATATCCGTAAGTTGAGTGCTCGTTACAAGCTCAACTTCAACATACCAATAGTCATTTTCATGTTTGGCGGTTAATTTTTGTATATGTCCGCAAAACTCTATCTCATCACGCAGATACACGCTCACAGTCTGCCCCTCGGCTTTTTGCTGAATGCATCGCTTGGCAGCTTCTTCCGATACATAGCCGCCATAACTAAAAGTTCCATGTTTATTTACACCTATATCCATGTTAAGCGACAAGATACTGTCAACAGGATAGTTTCCTTCTATTCGGACTTCATCTATTACATATTGTGCCATATCATCACTCCAAATCTTTATTTTGACACCGCAGATACAAAACTCTAACTAACCGCTATTCTCGTATATTTGGCAATACAAATTACATCGCCTGCTTCAAGCCTTGCGGGGGCATTATGTCCCAATAGTAGTTCGTTGCCTCGTCTCATTATGCTTACGCCATTACCGCCGGAAGTGTCAGAAATCCACCATCCGGTTTCCTGAAAGTTTAGTAGCGCATGTTCAAGGTCAATAAACGAACTATAATCCACATCACTAAGGTCTATATCCACCGGGTAGTCGTCTGAGCTTTTTCCAATGAGAAGTCCCACTTTTCCGGCCAAATCCCATATTTTAATCGGTCTGTCATCTTCACCGAGCAAGATGAGTGTCGATATTTCTTGTAGGCGGCCTTTACTATTTGCCGATGTTCTGCGCCAAAAGATATATTCAAAGATAAAGAGAACAACGACCGAGAGAATTATTGCAAGTGTGAGTGCAAGGCGCAATGTTCCGGCTTCCATGACATCATACAGAAGCCACATACACACTGCGGCGCATATTACTATACATATATCTAAAACAATTGATATTTTTTGTCTTTTATTCATAATTATTTCTTTACCGGTGGCTTAAAGCCCATAAACTGTTCAAATATGGTGTTATCGCTTTTTTGCCTGTTTCTATTCTGATTAATGGAGTTTTTTATCGACTCTGTACTAAACATGTTGTCAAATGACTTTGACATATTCATAAAGTCTTCTTGTGTCATAGGTCTGCTTGATACTGGTGCTGTGCTTTTGCCTGTCTTATTAGTTTTTGCATTTCTGCCGGATAGCTCATCATCATATTTCTTTCGCTTTTCCGAATCGCCTAAAGTCTCCCATGCCTCGCTTATCTCACGCATCTTGGCTTCGGCTACTGAATCTCCGGGATTTAAGTCCGGGTGGTATTTTTTTGCAAGTTTGCGATATGCCGCTCTTATTTCATCCGCCTCAGCATTTTTGTTTACACTAAGCACAGTATAGTAGTTTTTTGTCTGCATCTTCTAATTCCTCATAGTAATGCGGAGTTATATTTTCAGGGGCGCACCGTATAAAAGACACGCCCCTGTAGGAGATAAATACTTGATTGTTAGTCGGTGAAGCCGCCGCTTACTTGAACTTGGTTTAGCAAGTCCTTCTTTTGACGCAGTGTGATGTCGTATGTGCCTACGCCTTTGGTGATATCAAATTTTTCTCTGTAGCCGACAACAAATGCTTGAGGGTACTTGACATTGCGAAGCACTTGACCGGAGGCAATAGCTGTGGCTGCTACTTCTGAATATGCTTTTGCATCATCATATTCAGTCGCCCATTTTGCCAAGTTTATAGTTTCATCTGCAATCGCATTTTCGTCCACTGAACGAATTACACCGCTTACGTTGAGTGTAACTGCCGTATCTACGCCGCGTCCGTCGCTGGTGCGTGGTGTTTCTGTATGTGCTGAAAAAGACTTTACACTCTCTTGCGGCAAGTCCGCAGAGTGAATACCTGATACTAATAATTTATATGCCATTATATATTCGCTCCTTATTCATAATTTATGTTTTACCTGATAGTTCTACTGGTTTAGAAACCCACCTTCGACTTTGACGAATTTATTGTGGTCTTTTTTCTGACAAATTTCAACAAAGAATTTGCCTGTACCGTTTTGGTCATCATAGTCTTCACGGTAATCTTGAATAAAGCCTTTGTTGAACTTGTACTTGCGCATAGTAAAACCTTCTGCTGTATAGCCTGCTTCCACTTCTCTGTACAGGTCTACACCATGCTGAACTCTCGACCACTGTTCAAGGTCTTTGACCTTTTCTCCGCTTGAACCGCCAATTTCAGGAATAATTAATCCTGAGACCAACAATTTGTACGTTACATCTGTTGAGCGAGCATTTGAATCGTCCGGAGTCTCGACAATATATTCAATGTCAACGATATTCTTCTCATTGATTTCAATTGCCTGGCCCTTGCCTGTGATTTTTAGATATGCTTCCATTTTATGCCTCCCTATTTTTATTACTTATTTTATTATCTGCATGGGTGCAGTTTGCGTCGTTTAAGCGATTTTATGTCGCTGTTGCCAGGTTTAGCTTAACTCTTAGATTCTTGCTTACTCCGCCAAATTTGAAGTTTATATCGCATGTTTCACTTGCCGGGTCTATATCATAAGTAACTTCATCTCCTGCTTGGATTATTGCATTAACTTTGTCTTTTTGAGCTGTCCATTTGCTAAACTGACTATCAGGATGAGCTGAGAAAAACGCTTTGACATTATCCATTTTGTTATCACCACTCACCATACGCAGAGTCCTAGTGAAAAAAGCGGCGGTGATTGTTTGGAAGAGAGGGACGTGCGCATTGCCGTCTGTGGCAAGGCTGCGGGCTTTGTATACTGTTAGATGACTTATTGATTTGCCTTTTGGTGTTTTTAAGTTCTCAGAGCCAAATATGAAACCAAAACCCTGATGGTTTATATCATTTTTTACTTTTTGAGGATAGCCCGATATTTCTTTCGCCATAGTCGTGGTCACCACCAAAGCATTGTTTTTAGATTCAACATCGAACCTGCATCCGGGCAGTGTGCTGTCTACATCTTTGCGGAATTTCTCTTTTAAGAATTCAGGGCAAACCCAGGCAGACACAATACCTGCGGCGACAAATGAGGCCGGTATAGAAACTCCGGATATCCAAAATCGCCTGATATCTTCCTCTTCTTTTGATACTTCTACGGTCTCTCCATCTGTCTTTATTAGCTTCCCGGTGATAACTCCTGATTTCGCCGCAGGGAGAACCGATATGTTTGGTAAGCACGGTACTGCATATGCAGAGAAGTCCTTGTCCATCAGTGGTGCACATCTGTCCTGGAATACACCGATGCCTTCTCTCGAAATTTTGTCAAACGAAGTTTCGGGACCTGTTTCAAAGGAGAAGAATAAATTGACTTCGTATTCTGAAAGCAAGTTAGCTAATGTTGCAACTGTTTCCATTGATACTATATCTGTCTTTTTCTTGGTTTTGCTTGTCTTAAATACCTGCTTAACTTCTTTTTCGTCAGCAGTAGCATTTATACCGACTTCCGGCAGTATTCCAAACCAGATAGCCTTGTCTGTGTCAGTTTTTGAATTGACCGTTTCCAGATATGTCCTAAGCCTTATTATATTTACCGATTGGGTGAGAAGTTCTGTATCGCAGTTCATTATTAAGAGTTCCGGACGCATTCCGCTCTTGCTTTCCACTCTGTATTGAGCGAAATATGCGTATATCCCTAACATTTTTTCAATCGCAGGTTTTGCAGATTTTATAAAAGACGCCTGAGCTTTTGTATATAAATCGAGCATATTGTTATGGTTTTCCGCTTCCTTAGCCAAGTCAATTTTTCCGGGTGTAGCTGTTGCGAGCGGACTGAAAGTTCTCACTACAAGTGCTTTTACATAGTCACTGGCTTCATTGCCCGCTGTTTCTTCATAGTCGGTTTCAAGTATCTTTGCTAACTTATTGTTTGTTTCGCCCTCCGCAATCATAAGCGCCGTTTCGTCCGGTTTTGGCGCTTCCAAAACCTTTAGGGTTCCATCTTCTCCGAAATTTAGAAGTCCTGCCACGATTTTCTCACTCTTGCCGCCATCTTCAGGTGCACCAAGGAGCAATCTGGCTTCGCAATCCTCAATCCCTATAGCAAGCAAAGTAGGGACATTGTCAAAATATTCTCTTGCTTCGGCCATAAGATTGTTTAGAGTATCGCCTATATCATCTTTTACGGGGTCTCCGTCGGGCAAAGCTTCATATTTTGCGCTGTTGTGCAATAATTCTTTCCGAATTTGTTTAGCCCTTAAAACAACTTTCTTTGGTATCAACTGCTGAAGTATGCTGTCGTATTGAAATGAAACATTTTTAACACCACCGGCAGATTTGCTGTCGAGCATAGAATATAGCATACCAACAGTTGGGTTGTTCATCACCAGCGGAATTTCCTTTACATATTCCGGCGGTACGATTGATGAATCAGGTCTTTCCAGTGTATATACAGGCTCTTCCTTGGCTGCGTCAAAGAAGGAATATACCACCGGAGCAAATTTCCGTTCAGCCTCTGCGTAGCTGCGGACTACAAGGTGCTCTAACTCTTCGACTTTGGTGTCATCAAAGCCTTCGAGTCCTCTGCTGTCCCCTGAAATTGTCAGAAAATCATCTTTCTCAGAATTTAATACGCCAAAGTAGACAGTCCGGTTGCATTGTCGAATATCTGCCATATTTTTTACACGTCCTTTACTTGTTTTTTATTGAGCGAGCACATTTATTATCTCGCTTAAATGTGTACTTGGTTATCCGGTCTGAGGTTCATTTTAACTTGATGTGAGTTTCCAATAGGTTCAGGAGATGTGCGGAAGCTTATCCTATCGCAAACAAAGCAGACCCCCATTATCAAAATATTCTTTTGCTTCGGCCATAAGATTGTTTAGAGTATCTCCTATATCATCTTTTACGGGGGCATCATCAGGAAGCGCTTCATATTTCGTACTATTGTGCAACAATTCTCTTCGGATTTGTTTAACCCTTAAAGCAATCTTCTTTGGCATCAACTTTTGGAGGTCACTGTCGTGCTGAAAAGCAACATTCTTAACGTCAACGGCAAATCTGCGGTCTAGCATAGAATAGAGAATATCATCTGTCAGATTGTTCATCATCAGCGGAATTTCTCTTACATATTCCGGGGGTACAACTGATGGGGCAGGTCTCTCCAGTGTATATACAGGTTCTTCCCTGACTGCGTCAAAAAATGAAAACACCACCGGAACAAATTTTTGCTCAACCTCTGCGTAGCTAGAAACCACAAGATGTTCTAATTTTTCAACTTTGGTGTCGTAAAAACCTTCCGGATTGCTGACGTCCTCGGAAATTGTCAAGAAATCATCTTTCTCAGAATTTAATACGCCGATGTCCGCCATAATTTTTACACGTCCTTTACTTGGTTTTGCTTGTTGAGCATATTAATTATCTCGTCTAAATGTGTACTTGATTATCTGCTCTGAGGCTCATTTTAACTTGATGCGAGCCTCCAATAGGTTCAGGAGATGTGCGGAAACTTATTTCCAATTCGTTCTTTGAGTTGAGTTTAATATATATTTTTTGTCCATAGAACATCTGTATCTTGGTTTGGAACCCATAGTCGCGACCCATCATCCTAATAGCAGCCTTTGCGCTGTTGTTGCTGACGATTATTGACTCACCGGCTCCAACTGAAAAGACGATATCTTGCGACCCGGCAAATATATCTGTTGCACCAACCGAGTTCATTATTTCACGTAGCGTGACCGCTTTTGTTTGGAGCGTTTGCAGTGGAAAGTCAAATGGTCTGAGTTCTCTTTCGCCGCCGTCTATTGTTAGTGAGTATACACTGAGCTTCCCATAAAAGCGATTGCCTTCCGATATTGGCGTTACAACAACGGGTGGGGCTTCTTTTTTTCGTATTAGGAAAAATATAATGAGTGCTATGGCGATTAGTGCGCAAAATATAATTACCGCAATTGCCATAGGACTTAGGAATGGGGCGGCTACCGGAATAGGTTCCGGCGGAGCTTCGGCTAAAGGTATGTCGATTGGCGGGATTGGAATATATGCTTCCTCATAGGTCACATAATATGGTTCCGGCACTGTTCCATCAATAATAGTCACGATGCTCAGTTCCGTGCCTATATTTGGAGGTAGTACAAGTGTCGCTGTTTCCGGCATTTCACCACGTAGCTCAATAGTTGCGTGAAGCCTTGTTTCATTGAATGATATGTCTCCGGAATCTGCCCTAAACTGTATACCCTCTATAGGTTCTGTTGATGAAACATGAATCCTAACTCTGTCAGGTTCAAAATCCGGAAGCCGAATTTGAATTTCTTTTGGGATATCTGTTGTGTTTATAGCCGTGGTTATGGTTTTGGTGTATTCAAACAGTCCAAAATATAAGGACTGTATAGTTTGAGGTAATTGCTGTGGCTGGTCTACAAATATCATGCTACCATCTGTGCGATACACTAAGTCATCCCACAACGGCATAAATTGCTCATTCATGCTTGGTGTGCCGATAAATACGAGGTGTACATGAATACTCATATCTGACAATTTATCCGTAAGTTCAGCCAATCTTTCGGTTGCTGCGGCATATCCGTCACGAGGACGAAAGAATCCACTTTCTCCGATATCGCCGATTAATACTATATGCTTGTTTGTTTCATGACGTGATTCAAACAAATCTACACCTGCATAAAAGGCGGCTGAGAAATCAGTGTTTCCCTGAATAGCGACACCCTGCGCCGTTGTAATAAGCTTGTCCCTATTTTGTCTCTCTGAAATATCGACAAATTCTGTACTTGCAACGACAGTGTTGCTGACAGCCAAAAGCGCCATGTTTGTGTTTTGCGGTGATAAATCTATCGCTGCGACTATTGCATCAAGCCAAAATCCGTCCGGGTCTTCACTATTCATAGACCCACTACTGTCCAAAGCTATCAGGATTGCTATATCTTCTATTTCACCTGATGCCTGTGCGATTGAAACAATGCTCAAAAAAAGTGAAATTGCAAGTATGCATGTCAATAGTTTTCTTCGCATTCCAGTCACCTATGTATAGCTTCTTTGGCATAATTCTTGCACGCAATCAAAATGCGTCTACAACACCATGTCGCACTATATCACAAATCTCCATGGTTGTAAATATATTAATTCATTATTTTACTTGTAATTGCATATATTATTTGCGCCTTAAATCTTATTAAATTTTGTAATTTCATAGGTAATTCTGCACTACATTTACTTTTACAGAAATAATTTGGTTAGCTTTCGCTCTAAGAAAACACAACTACCATTTACAAGTCATAAATGCGCTTTAATTTATTGACATTTTCGTTGACTGTTAAGTCCCTCAGTTATATAATAAATTCAAAGGAAGGTGATTTGAATGAACACCCGAATAAAGTCAGTCAGGCGAAGTGCAAGATTAACTCAAGAAGCCTTTGCACAGTCATTAGGAACAAGCCGCAATGCCATACATAGCTATGAAAGTGGTCGTGTTGTACCGAATGGAACCTTCATTAAACTTCTGTGCCTTTTGTACCATGTCAGCGAAAGCTGGCTAACAACCGGACAAGGTAATATGCATTCAGAAGTTATGGCCGATTTTGTTAAAACCGTAGTCACTGAACGTAGCGGTGGGTATTATGCCCTTAAAGTATTAGAATGCTATTTTAACCTTGATGAGCAGCACAAAGAGGCTGTAAGAGATTATATTAGAGCACTTTCTCAATTGTTTGAACGCCCGGATTCTGTCAGTGATATTAATGTAATCTCTGCTGTTGAAAAGACTTTGATAGAAATGGCTTTGAATAGGTTTGAGTGAGGTTGCATTAACCGATATTCCGCATAACTTTTTAAGAAGGTGCTTAAAGCAATATGAAGGTGAAATACAGGTAAACATTTTTATGGGGTCAAGCTCATATCTCTAAAAAAGCAAGTATTCTATTGTAGCAGCTGCCGCAGTCCTTAACCAGATTGCGGCACTTGTTATTAACCACTAAATTCCGCAGGAAATTATCATATACAGTCAAAGATTTGAAACTACTAAATAATCCTTAAATGCTCGATTTTGCCGTATGTAATAATGATGATGAAATAGCGAGAAAATGATTGACAGCAATACCCCTCATGTGTTATCATGCATTTCACCATCTTCACCATCCAGTGAAGTTAGCGAAGGAGAGTCCCTATGAAAGAAAAACATATGCGTTTTGGAGATTATATCCGAAAAAAACGGCTTGCCGACCCACGTGAGCTTACAATGCAGGATGTGGCCGACCAATTAGGCTTTTCAATGTCATACATTAGTGAAATTGAAAATAATCGAAAACGGCCATTTGATGGTGAAAAACTAGAACAACTTGCATTATTCCTCAATCTCTCGGAATATGAAACCTCACTGATGTTTGACCTTGCCGGCCGTGAAAGCCGAGGTGTACCTCACGACATCGAGGACACCTTAATGTATGAAGATGTCGGCGACTTGATACGTTATGCAACTCGGCAATCGAAGGCCGGTTTCATTAAGGAGGAGGACTGGAAGACCTTCATCCGTGATATGGAAGTCAAAAAACAAAGTTCACAAGAAGGAAGCAGTGGCGATGGTTAATTTAAAGTTTCAAAGAGTTGATTACAGAAATCACAATACACCAATACTGTTTGATCGTGAAATAGACGATTATGCTCATTCGATTCTAGCTGACTACAAGCCTGAACTTCTTCAAGAGGCTAGAGCTATCAACT
>Ga0131853_10018611_pt1 | contig 12640 bp, 7 predicted proteins | sample TergutLab28metaG_FD_92764 | JGI IMG/M metagenome (GOLD analysis project Ga0131853, IMG submission 92764) | Labiotermes labralis P1 segment gut microbial communities from Petit-Saut dam, French Guiana - Lab288 P1 (version 2) (version 2) | ecosystem: Host-associated > Arthropoda: Insects >...
GCTTCAGAGCCAACGGGTTCGGCGGTTTTCACATAAAGTTCCACAACCGCTCGCAATACTTCTTTTGTACGTTCACTGAGACCCATGAGAAGTCCTCATTTACCCACGTTTTAGCACTCGACGCCGGAGAGTGCTAAATAAATATAGCACTAGTTAAAATAATTGTCAAGCATATTGTTATAATTTCTGTCAAGATCTATGATGTAGGTTGCGGTTCAGCCGGCACTTGGCAATTCATAGTATTTATCTCAAACAATGCTCGCAAACACTTCATATTATACTAAATAAACAATATGTGATGTGTTCGCCCAGCATTGGTCGACAAACACTACGAATTGCCAAGTGCCGGCTGAACTGTAAACCTGATGTAGGCAATTGTTAGCGATAAAATCAAGACACAATATTCCCCTGCCGTGCTTTACACAACAGGGGATATTGTTTGTATCTACTACTTTAGCGTAACGGTTCTAGCGATCTGTGATTTTCATCCAATTCACTGTTCCGTCAGCTACTCTGGTCAAATAGTGGTCATTTGTTGCAGCCAGTACAGATGCAAAATACCATGCACTTTCGGACACATCCGGGAATGAGCGGGCGTGGTTTATTTGCACAACTCCGCCTAGTGCTGCCAGGGCGTCTCTGCTGTCAATCCGACCCAACATGCGGTTTACTGCTGTCGCTACCTCAGCTCGGGTAATGTTAGCCTGCGGGCGGAAGTTTGATCGCTGGTCGCCAATCATAAAGCCTTCGCGGTATACTGTATACACATAGTTTGATGCCCAACCGCTAATGGCTCCAGCATCACCAAATGAGGTCGTGCCGGCAGAACGAACAGTACCGGTTCTCGCAAGAATAGCTGCAAGCTCTTGACGAGTGATGAAATCATTTGGTCTGAAGTTGATTCCATCTCCTCGCACCAGGTCTGCGTCAAAGGCCCAAGCAATGTAAAAGCGCGCCCAGTGAGTTGCCGTGTCACCGAATGGAACGTCTGTCATGCCCTCTGGTAGAGTACCCGCTTCAAAGCCTTCAATGTGTGTTCTTGCTAAAATAGTTGCCACTTCAGCTCGGGTAATGTTTGCTCGCGGTCGGAATCCTGCAGCGCTACCAATCATATATGCAGAATGGAATTCACGCACAGGTTGCAAAATCAGATTTCCACTGCCTGCCGGGTATTCCACAACCTCGTAGCCGGCTGGCGGTGTTAGTACAATTGTCACACTGCCACCATTTATGCCCGGGGTCGAAGTCCAGCCGGAAGGCAGATTTGCTGTGACATCACCACCGTCGTCTGCATTAGGCAAGGTAATTACAATGTTACCATTGCTATCTACATCAACCGCATAATCAACTCCATCCGGTTGTACAACGACGCTTACATTGCCATCACTTCCTACGGATACATTGATTGCATGATCCGGTGCCTGGGTCAAAACCTGTTCCCATTCGGCAGTAACTGTTAAGTTGCCGGTGATAGAAGTAAACGCATTGCTCCAGCGGACGAATCTATAACCTTGAGCCGGTGTTATTATCGGGGCAACTGCGGATTCGCCTGCTCGGACATGTTGTACTAACTCACCACCACCTGTACGAGTGCCACCGGCCAAGTTAAAGGTGACGGTGAAATAAAGAGGTCCGGATGGGATGAGTTCTAGTGCATCCAACGCTGCATGTAGTGATGCGGTTGCTGCGTCGACCTCTCTTTGCCCGGCAACCATGTGTCTCAAAATAGCCAACGCTGTAGCGCGTGCTTCTGCAACACGTGCCCAAGAAGTATAGGTGTAGTTTGCTGCAGCACGTGTATTTGCTGCAAGTACTGCAGCCATCAGGTGAGAGAAGTCAGTCGCAGGCCACTCCGTTTGCCACAAATAGTCACGGGCGAATATGGTGAACAACAACCCTGCTGCCATCATATCATGGCCGCCCGGTACAGTGTGGCGCATCGTCGGGAATCCGTGGTTTACAAAATCCTGATATCTGTTATTTAAGTTATTCTGCGTCATTTGACCTTCAAATGTACCGAATCCGATAAATACAGTCGGCAAAGTGCCGTCTGCCTCATCTACGATTCCGGCAAAATTCGGTGCTGTAGGATTGCCTGCAATCATGCCAAAGTAACTAAACAAGTCATGACTATTATTGAGTACATGACCGCCTGTCATTGCGCCCATTGAGAATCCGGCAAACGCTCTTCCTGCGCGTTCTGTTGATACATTGAACTGGTCTTCAACAAAAGGCAGTACAGTCTCAACGAGGTTTCGTGCTGAGTTGGCTTGATTGTAAGATGCCATTCCACCACCCGGCGAGAAGTGGTTGCCTATTGTGATTACTACAAACGGCTCGACTTCGTTTCGTGCAATCATGTTGTCCAAAATAGTAGGCACATTTCCGGGAATCATCCAATCCGTTTCATCTCCAAATACACCGTGCAACATGTAAATTACATTGTAAGGTTCGTCACGATAAGGATCGTAACACGGCGGCAAATAAACACCCAAATACCAACCGGTGTTGCCCAGCACTGTGGTATACTCTACATATTTAACAGTCCCGCGCTCGACCGGGTTTGTGCGAGGCATTTCATATTGTGCACGAGTTTCCAGCAACGGGTCAGTCATAGTTGTGTGATATGGCACAAATACCACATCAAGCACGTCATTGTTATTTGCTCTAAAAGTTGTTGTGCCTGTAGGTCTGACGTGGGTGGATGCAGGATCATAGACACGTGTTCCCTGGTTTACGCCTGCATGTTGGGGTAACGTGTTGTCATCCCACACACGGTACCAATAACTCAAGCCTCCGGCGTGTAGTGGGAGCGTAATGGTCCAGTAGCCCTCACCAAGGTTGATCATATCCCTACGGAACTCTATGCCGCCGGCATGATATCTGCCTTGTTGCCACTGTTCAGGTTGATATCTGACTGTTGGTGTTAAGGGGTCATTCACATCGCGTAAAGTCAGATCGCCTGCTAGCACAACTCTGGTTGCATTTGCTTCACTTCTGAACACAAATGTCGCTGCCAACCCCGTTGGAGATGAGGGATCTTCGTTAATAGTTACTCCTGGAGGCCCGGGAGGGAGGAGTGCCAGTGCATTCAACGCCGCATTTAGTGATGCGGTTGCTGCGTTGACTTCTGCCTGCCTTGCATCCAAGTTCCTCAAGACCGCTAGCGCTGCAGTGCGTGCGTCTTCAACACGCGCCCAAGAGGTTGCGGTATAGTTTGCTGCATTGCGGGTATTTGCCGAGACTACTGCAACCACTAAGTTGAAAAAGTCAGTCGCTGGCCATTCTGTCTGCCATAGGTAATCTCTGGCAAAAATAGTGAACAACTGCGACCATGCATGTTGGTCGTGATTTGTTGGGACTGTATAGAATACGTGATCAATTCCTGCTGCAGTCAATTGACTGGGAAGTGCCGTGAAAATACCGCCTTCAAATATACCATGACCTGCGAATATCGTTGGGATGTTACGGTTCGGAATATTTTCGTTGACGATAGGGCCAATGCCCATATTCAGAGTACTGAGGAAACCCCAATATCCGAATTCAGCTGCATTTGCCGCGTACATACGCACCGCCAAAGCGCCACCTTGAGAAAGTCCGGCAAAAGCCCGACCTCTCGGGTCGCTCGATACATTGAAGTTTTCTTCAATAAAGGGCATGATATTATTCATTTGGTTATTAATTGCTACGACCATATTGCCACCCATGGTGCCTAGCTGGTATTGATTCATGCTTACCATAACAGTAGGCTCGGTATAGCCTGCCGCAATCAGATTATCCATTATATTATGGGCACCGCCTACCCAGAACCAGTCGGTCTGATCGCCACCCATGCCGTGAGATAGATATACAACAGGATAAGGCTCGTTACGATATGGATCGTAACATGGAGGCAAATAAACACCGAGATGTGTGTATCCTCCAACGACTAAGTTTGCACTGGGTTGGAATTGCACAAACTCAACTGTACCTCTTTCTGTAGGATTCGCTCTTGGCAATTCCATATCACGATTGTTGCGTGGATCCTGTCGAGGACTCCATGGTACGATTGCCACACTATAAGGTTCGTTGCGCGTGATTCTGTTTGGCCCACGGTCATCTGTAGGTAAAACCGGAGGACGATTGTTAGGATCATAAATACGCGTGGAGTTTGTGTTTCTGAAAGCAGGTGTTAAATATGCAGGTATTTGATTGGCAGGCAACGTGTACAAGCGGAACCAGTAAGGAATACCTCCACCGGGAAGTGGTATGGTTATCGTCCAATATCCGTCTCCATAATAGTTCATTCTTCTGTGATAGTCCGGGCTGGCAGGGAACAATCCGGAACGATACGCTTCCGGTGAAAACAAGGTTGTAACAGTACGGTCGTCTGCATCACGCAACCCTATGTGTCCCGCGAGTTCTACTAGCGTTGCATCCGGATTATAATACACAAATGTAGCAAAGTAGCCCGTAGGTGAGTCAGAATCTGCAGTTATCGTCACTCCACGAGTTAATGATGAGGAAAATTCCTCGAGAATGGCTTCTGATACATTCGCCGGCGTGCATGCATCATCTTGCGATGTTGCAAACGCGGATGGAAGCAAGGCTAGCATCAGAAGAAGCACAAGTAGTGTGGCTAGTGTCAATCGTTTGAAATTTTTTAAACCCATAATAAATACTCCTCCATGTTTTTTTGATTTCTTTGGACTCTGGATTGATGAGTTGTATGTTGTTATCCTTTCACCTCCTTGTCTAGGGTCAGAGCGTTTGCATCAAAATAATATTGTCTTTCCACTTAAATGTCGTACGAATGACATTTTGGGTCATCGTATCACTCGTTACACTGGAATGTCAAGTAATATCTTACTGGAAAACATAATGTTGTTACATATGCCTAAACCGGGCGAGAATATATGTTTAACTTAACCAAATGCATATGAAACTATAATCAATCAACATAAGAAAAGGTCGACACATTGTTGATCTATGTTTCGCGCTTTTCTCCCTAGAACTGCTAAACATATCCCCACAAAGTGTTAACCCTTTGTTATGCCAATAGACTATACGTGTATTCAAATATATTCTTTGCTATTTTATCGAGCCCTCGACCATGCCTTTGATGATATGCTTTTGCATGAACAAGAATGCTATAATGATTGGTATCATTGCTAGTATGGTTGCGGTCAGAATAAGATCCCATTGTCTGACGTACTGCCCGACAAATCCTGCCACAGCAAGCGGAAGAGTTTGAATGTCATGGCGACCTCCTCTAAGCACCATTCTTGGCAATAGGAAGTCATTCCATATCCACATGCCGTTTAGTATCATTACAGTGATTGATATGGGCTTGAGTATTGGAAATATAATTCGGAAGAAAGTTCCTGCTCGGGAGCAACCGTCGATATTGGCAGCTTCTTCCAACTCAAAAGGAACGCCTTTGATGAAGCCATGAAACAGGAAAATAGAAAGTGACGCACCAAAGCCCATATAGCTTAATATAATCCCGGGGTAATTCCCCAATAGCCTAAAAGGTGTTCCGGCGATACCTAATGTACGCTCAATGGTGGCAAGCCAAGATATTAGTGGGAACATGACAACTTGGAAAGGTACTATTATAGCTCCGACAAACATCATGAAAATAAATGTCGAGGTTTTTGTCTTTGTGCGTACAAGTACCCATGCAGCCATGGATGTTATTAGTACAATAAGTGCAACGGAGACAACAGTGACAATTACCGAAGTTGTAAAAGATGAAGCGTATGCTACAGTTCTATCGCCCCAAATCCGTGCAACATTTTCGAAAAACTGAGTCGGGTTGTTGGGTAATGACAATGGGTCGGTTATAACTTGGAGCGTGGGCTTTGCAGCATTAATAAATACTATAGCGAATGGCGACAAGTATAATAAGAACAAAGCAATTGCCAATAATTCCAGCCCTATGTTTTTACTTGCAGTTCTCACATTTCTATCTCCTTTCGCTTATTAAAGTACACTTGAATAAGAGAGATTAGCATAAGAGCAATGAAGAAAACGAGTGCTCGTGCTTGCCCTTGGGCAAAATCATTGAATCGGTGAGCAGTATTGAAAATATTCAGCGCAAGTAGTTCTGTAGTCCAAAGAGCCTGCCCCATAAATATGCCGGACGGACCTCCGGCAGTAAGTGCAAAGTTGACATCAAACATTCTGAAAGAATTTACCAAAGTAAGGAACAAGGTTATTGTGAATGCAGGCGCTATAAGTGGCATCAGTATATAGCGCAGTCTTTGATGATACCTGGCACCGTCTATTTGTGCGGCTTCAAGAAGAGATGTAGGCACACTTTGTATTGCCGCAATAAAAATTACCATGATATAGCCCGCCATCTGCCATGTGGTAACTATTATCATTGTGAAAAGTGACAAGAATCGATTGCCTAGGAAAGATGTAGCCAAAAAATCCACCCCAATAGTACTGCCTATGGCAGGCAATGCATTGTTAAATATGAAGAACCAAATATAACCTAATACAATTCCGCCGATAAGGTTTGGCATGAAAAATCCGGCTCGGTATACACTTGAAAATTTAAGTTTTGTAGTTACTAGAAGCGCTAATGCAAATGCAAGTAAATTAATTAGTGCAATGCAAATTATAGAAAAAGCAATAGTTACTAAGAACGCGTGCAAAAAGGCAACATCATTGAACATTATAAAATAGTTGTCAAGACCCACCCAGTTGATGGGAGTGCCAGGGACTGCATTCCAGTCAGTAAAAGAATAATAGATTCCCATTATGAGCGGAATAATAATGATTATGGTAAAAGCAAACATTACCGGTAATAAAAAAAGGAAAAAGATTGGCGTATTTTTGCGTGCCTTGTCTCCCATCTGATTCACTCCTCTAAATTATGTATGGGGCTGTAGAAAATCATTCTAATTCGCTACAGCCCCTGATTGAAATGTTTTTCTTAGATGTTATCCGAGCGCTGCTACAGCGGCTTCAAACATATCTACGAATTCTTCGACACTGATTTCGCCAAACGCCATCGAAGCAAATATTGGACCGAGAGTACCCATGCCGAAACCATCAGGCATTTCGTTTTGATGCCATGCATAAATTTGACCTCTGCCTGACCATTCCATTACAGCTACAGAGAGCGGACCTTCAGGTGAAAGTGCAACGCTGCGGAATGCCGGAACTTGCCCTGAGGCAATAGCCATATAATGATGACCTTCGGGTGAGCTTGCCATGAAGTTGAGGAAATCAAGAGCTGCATCGATATTTGGTGCAAGTGCATTTACCATATACCATGATGGAGCACCGACGAATATTCCCGGTGTATCTTGTGAGAGGAACGCATGTGGAACATATCCCATTTCAAAATGGACGCCCAAATCAGCAAATACAGGATCTATCCAGTTTCCTTGATGGATGAAAGCCGATCTTTCTGTGGCAAACTGAGCTATTGAAGAGTCATAGCCACCTGTTGTGAGTATAGCTTGATCAGCAAATTGGAAAAGCATGTTATAGTACTCAGCAAAACTGGTAAGACGTTCTCTGTCTACCTCTCCGGCAAGTAGCATATCGATTAAGCTAGTGTCCTCGTAACCAAGACCAAGTGAAAGATATGCGTTTACACCATGAAGTCCTGTAACCCACTCCATGCCTGCGCCTGCAGTAATTGTGACAACCGCATCAAGGCCGAGTTCGTCTTTTTGGTCATAGATTGTTTGAAGTGCTGCACGTATACCGTCTATATTGGTCATTGTTCCTGGGTCAACACCTGCTTCTTGAAGAATTCTTGCGTTGAAACCAAGGCCCCATCCTTCGATATTAACAGGGAATCCTACGGGCGAGCCATCAGTTGGGCTGATGTAGGCGAGATCTGTGTCTGCAAGCCATGGTTGACCGGATAAATCGAATACTCTGCCGGCACCGCGAGCATCGTTGTAGCCTGCGATTCCTTCAAAAACGAATATTTCGGGTTCTTGACCGCCTGCAAGCATTGCTGATAAGGCAGGTGCGTAAGGTGTTTCTCCGCCGAAGCTTTGTACATTAACATAAACTCCTGTCAACTCATAGTAGAGCTGTCCAAATGCTGAGAGAGCTCCGTGAATTTCAATTTTGTTGTTGACTAGTGTGATTTCACCATTTCCTGCGGGTGCTTTAGGTGGTGCAGGATCTTCTCCGTTTGTGTCTTCCGGTTCGGGATCTTCCCCAGCAGGTGCGGGGGTGGCTTCTTCCTCAGTAGGTGCAGGTGTAGGATCTTCTGCAGGTGGAGTATCATCTGCACATGCAGCCACGAAAAGGAACATCATGGCCAGCGCAATGATAATCGCTAGTAGTTTTTTCTTTCTCATATTTAACCTCCATAATAATTTTTGCCTGGTGATGGGTTAAGTATAATCCTCAAATCATAAAATGTCAAACGCTTGTCATCACAAAATTAGCACATGGTTTTTGTTTATAGTGCACAATTTACGTCATAAACTTTGTTAGCGACTACTACCTCTGACTATAAGAGAAGCTGGAAAGACTACCTTGGAGGGCACTGTTTTACCTTCAGAAAGCATTATTATGTTTTCAACAGCAGCTTTACACATTTCAAGAATTGGCTGGCGCACGGAAGTAAGGGGGGGGGCGCACAAAGAAGATAGTGTAGTGTCGTCGTAGCCGACAACTTTAAGCCGATCAGGAATTGCTATGCAGTTTTTTTGAGCGTGTTGGATGATCTGCAATGCTATTACCTCATTAGATGTAAATACACCGTCGACACGAGGGAAATCTCGGAATAGAGCATCTACTACTGCTTTATAATCATTGCCAATAAAGCTTCTCTCAGTCGCATTAATTACGACCGGATCATCAACTGCATTGTTTTTTAATGTGTCGCGAAAGCCTGAAAGTCGCTTGTTACCTTCCATTTCCAACTCAGGGCTTACACCAATATAAGCCAAATTTTTGCATCCGGATTCAACCAGATGTGTTGCAACTAAAGAGGCTCCCGCATAGCTGTCAGACGAGATTGAGGGTATAGAGTCAGATAAAGTTCGCTCTAAGGTTAATATAGGTGCTTTAAAGTTTATGAAAGTTTCGACGTCTTGTGTTCTACTAGCCAAAATAACCCCGGATACCCTGTTAGCATTTAGCATAGTAAAGTACTCATTTTCTTTTTCTCTGTTCAAGTCTGAAACGCACAACAACAATTTATACTGATGTGCAGACACAAACTCCTCTATATAGTGGATCACCTCAGCAAAAAAGAAATTTTTTGCTGAAGGAACAATTAGTCCGATTACGTTACTTTTTTGCATTATAAGTGATCTGGCTACCTCGTTTGGGGTGTAGTTTAATGCTTTCATAGCTTCATAGATTTTCCGCTTTGTTTTATCGCTGACATTCACCTTATTGTTCAGCATTCTGGAAACAGTGGTTACTGTAACACCTGACAGGTCAGCAACATCTTTTAGTGTTGGCATAGTGACACCCCTCAAATAATTAGCTAAATCTAAATATAGGATAATATAAAATTAAAATATCTGCAAGAAAAAAATATGTCATACAATTGACATTAAGTGATATGTGGTGTTATACTTTTGCAATGATTAATTGGCTTTCTCGTAGCCCAATAAGCAACTTTGGTGGAGGTAGCATGTGATGTTTATAGATAGTATCCCAGAGAATTTACCCAAAGGCGATATGCCGGGTGATGTAATTACTATAACATCTGATCATTTGCGTAAAGCAAACTCCGTTTTATCTTCCCTAATGCCTTTATTAAGTAATGAGCGTACAGTTATTTCGGTTTATGGTGGCTCCGGATCAGGTAAGTCTGAAACAGCATCGCTAATTGCATATGCGCTAAACAAACATGGAATAAACAGCTATATTATGTCGGGTGACAACTATCCTCGCCGCATCCCGAAATATAACGATGCAGAGCGGCTCAGAATTTTTCGCCTCGGAGGCATAAAGAGACTGCTCTCGCACGAGATGTATACGAAAGAGCGGTCAGGAATTTTAGCCGAGTTGCAAAAGACAGGACTGGATGCTGAAACAGAACAAGCGAAAATCTACCCATGGCTGGAAGAGTACCAAGCGGGTGGTGATACTGGCTTGCGTAGCTATTTGGGAACTTTGCAGGAAATAGATTTTTCTGAAGTTTGCGGAATTATTTCGCATTTTAAAAGCGGAGCAAAATCCATTTTCTTGAAACGAATGGGTCGTAATGAAACTGAGTTGTGGTATGATTTGATAAATTTTGAAAAAACCCAGATATTAATCTTAGAGTGGACTCACGGCAATAACGATAACCTCCAAGGGTTGATTGATATACCAATTTATTTGCAAGGTACACCTAGTGAAACGTTGGCTCATAGAATGAGTCGTGGGCGAGATAAAGGCGCAGACAGCTCATTTGTTGCCCGTATTTTAAACATAGAGGCAGAAAGACTGGCTTCCCAAGTACAAACAGCAAAAATGAGCATTGATAGCTAAAACTAAAATACATCAAGTGAGGATAAAATCAATGATGAAGACCGCAGAGGCAGCAAGAGTTATGCTTAATGTTTATCCTGACAGTATTGGCGAGAACTTAGGGGATCTTTTGAAGTGGCTTGAAAATCCTACCATCAAAGATGTATTTCAGAATATATATATATTGCCTAGTCTATTCCATAGTGATTTAGATAGAGGCTTTTCTGTCATTGACTATGACCTTAATGAGTCGCTTGCAAGTGAAAGCGATTTAAAAAAACTGAGTGCCATGGGGATATCACTCAAGTTGGACTTTGTGCTAAATCATATGTCTGTTCAATCGAAGCAATTTAATGACATTCTTACTAACGGAGATAAATCTCAGTATAATGATTTTTTTATTGACTGGAACAAGTTTTGGTTAGGTTGTGGAACTATGACTGAGTCTGGCTATATCCAGCCGGATTCAGAATATTTGGACAAAATGCATTTTCGCAAATCCGGACTACCCTTACTTATGGTCAAAATGTGTAATGGGCAAAGGAAACCTTACTGGAACACATTTTATCAAGAAGTAGTTGAGAAGAATGGAGTTACTCAGTATCGAGGGCAAATGGATTTAAATGTGAAATCGTCTTTGGTATGGGAATTTTATGATGAGACTTTGAGAAAGCTTTCATATTATGGAGCATACATAGTCCGGTTAGATGCTTTTGCATATACGGCAAAAGAACCGGGTGCACGAAATTTCCTTAACGATCCGGATACATGGACGACATTAGAGCAGGTGCGCAAGCTGGCCGACAAGTATAATTTACAGTTGCTTCCTGAAATACATGCTGAATATAGAGAAAAGGTTCATGAGAGGTTGGCAGAAGAAGGTTATATGATTTATGATTTTTTCCTGCCGGGTTTAATAATTCATGCGCTTGAAAAAAAAGAATGCAAATATTTATTAAGATGGATCCTTGATATTTTGGAAAATGGCATGAAAACAGTTAATATGTTGGGGTGCCATGACGGAATTCCATTGTTGGATTTACGCGGATTGCTGCCGGATGATGAGATAAACGATATTATTGATGTAGTAGTTGATAGAGGTGGATACGTCAAAGATTTGCAAGGTAACAAAAAGATGTATTATCAAGTTAATGCTACTTACTACAGCGCCCTGGGTGAGTCTGATGATAAACTATTGCTTTCAAGAGCAATACAAATGTTCATGCCCGGTATACCTCAGGTGTGGTATCTTGATCTTGTTGGTGGAACGAATGATTATGAAGCTGTGCGGAGTGCCGGTGAGGGTGGGCATAAGGAAATAAACCGCACCAACCTTTCTTTGCTTCGTGCGATGCATGCATTGAATGAAGATGTTGTGTCAAAGCAAATTGACTTGCTACGGCTCAGAAACGATAGCCCAGCTTTTGGTGATGGAGCAAAGTTAACTGTCAAAGGTGATGGAGCGGCTTTTATAATGCAATGGGAAAACGGAGAGCATATAGCTCGACTAGATGCAGACTTAAAGACATGTGAGTTTTCTATTACCACATAACTATTGCACGATTGCTTAGTGAGCTAACTACGCTTGTGCAAAATGCATTTACTCAACAATTAAACCTACTGCATTCCTGTCATGGAAATTATGGTTGGCGTGGCTATTTGTATTAATTTGTAATTATATTGTTGTTGAATGGTTGCCTCATTAGGAGTATAAATGGTTGTATCTGTGGAGGTTTATTCATGAACAATAACGAAAGTCAAAATATACGGCTCAGCGATGACAATGCTTCTGTTGTCATACTTGATCAAACATTATTGCCCAACGAAACCAAGTATATTGAGTTGAGCGGGGCAGATGCATTACATGAAGCAATTTATTCTTTACGTGTGAGGGGAGCGCCTGCAATTGGTATATTTGCAGCGTATTCGCTCTATGTTCTTGCGCGTCAAATTAAGACAGACGATTATGAAGCTTTTAGAAAAGCTATCATGAAGCATAGTGCGTATTTGGATTCGTCCAGACCAACAGCAGTTAACCTGAATGCGCAACTACGAAGAATGGAAAGCGTTATAGATGATAACTCGGGGCTTCCCATACCGCAAATACTTGAAATTATGAGGGAAGAAGCAGAGAAAATTCACAAAGAAGATATTGAAATGTGCCGTGCTATATCAGAGCATGGTGTGAAACTTATAAGAGATGCCA
>Ga0131853_10018613_pt1 | contig 12639 bp, 9 predicted proteins | sample TergutLab28metaG_FD_92764 | JGI IMG/M metagenome (GOLD analysis project Ga0131853, IMG submission 92764) | Labiotermes labralis P1 segment gut microbial communities from Petit-Saut dam, French Guiana - Lab288 P1 (version 2) (version 2) | ecosystem: Host-associated > Arthropoda: Insects >...
AAAGATAAGTAACGGAAAAAAAAAACGCCAGGAGGTATGATGCGGTAGGGATAAAGGGGGGGGCGAGGGGGGGACCAGTGCCTTTTTGAAGTGGTTCCAAAAAAAAGCGGGGGGGGGGGGGGGGAGTCAAAATGACGACATAAACCAGCTAATATATCCTTTGAAGATAAATTTCAAGTAAGTATTTGTGAACGACACTAACACCAAAAATGCAACCATGGAGAAACTTTACTGGCAGTTAGTTGTTAGTTATGTAGGTAGGTAGGTAGGTAGGCGTAGCATGTTCCTTTCCTGCTAATGATAATGGGGGGGGGGGTGTCTGGTGGTCGCAGGGAGTGTATCTCCTGCTCTTTATTGATGCATACCTTGGAAACGTCATCTTATGTTTCAGAGGCACCTGGAAAGGTTACTTTCCCCGTCGGGATCTGGTGGCACTCTCCGCAGCGCCTCTTCTCTTGTACCCTACCCACTACACGGGTGACAGTGGTTACGTCAGCGACACAGAGGACTCCATTGTTATTAAGCCTGCACCCCTCTCCTCGACAAAAGAAGACTTGTAACCGTGGACAGTAATATCTGCTTCGTACCGAATTTGTAATATTTAAGCATACACATTTTTTTTTCTAAAAAGGCATGTTGTTCATAGTATATACATAATTGTTGCGTTTATCGACGTTAGTATAACATAAACAGAGTCGAATCACAGTGCATTTACCCAAATCATTTTACTGGGGAATACGAATGCGGTAGTTCTTAGCCTGTTCGTACCGTATTGCGATACGTTCGATAGTTAAATTACAAAATCACATGAAGTAATAGAAATAGGATGATGTAACGGGCGTTGACTGGATGATTCTTATTTTGTACTTTGTAGCGCAAAACACGGATTTGTAATCTAGAACTGAGACGTAAATTGGGCTATATATATATATATATATATATATATATATATATATATATATATATTGTAATGTTGGTCAGGAAGCCACTTTATGTTAGTCGATTCGTCCATAATTATAAATCGTAATTTTTCACGAAAAATAAATAATTTCTATAGAATCACATTTTACTAAACACATTATTTGAAATCCGGACCTACTAAAATATTTGATATGGAGGTTTAATAGTTAGGTATTGCAGATACACATCCATTGCCAGATTCACCAACTAAAACACTGAGATTAAAGATTCATAATAAGTCTGCAGTATGTACCAGTATGTAACAAGTTTCCAACCACAAGCATAGAAAGTTTTGTGCCTTTTGTTCGAAAATGAATAGCCGAGTACTGTGCGTCTTTCCTAATTGGGGAATGGAAAACTAACAAGGATTGAACGCTTGCCTAATTAACACAACCCACTGCAATTAGTAACTTATGTTTACGAAACCGCTCTCAAGAGCAGCAACACGAATTTTCTGACAAACTGGAGCCATCTTCCAGCTGCAATAAATACCTGTGTATTTTATGCCCTTTAGGTTTCATATTCATATGAACCACTTTTGCTGTGAACAGCATGCCTTTAATCTGCGGATCCATGTGTTTGTTTGAACCACAGACAGACTTAGCAGCAAGCTCACAAATGTGCCATGTTTGCCATGTTTTTTACACGAAACATGGCATACCAATCATTTAAACTTGGTTATTAGTATACATTTCAATGTCTCTTATTAGTCACATTGCTTTGTACTGTCACATCAGTGTGTAAGTTTTAGAAAGAGCCAACTTTTTGAATAGTTTGAAGTTTTCTAAATTTTCATTGAAGAACCGACAATCCGTAGCGAACGGTCTGTTTCAGGATCGGCGTTTCGCGGTGTCTCAGAAGGTAGACAGGTCCATTTATTTCTGATTTCGCAGGTGGATTCTGATGAAGCATGATTTATTTGAGCATTCCGAGGGGCATTGTACTGTTCAGCCTTTCAGCGCAGGACTTATTATACGAGTATCGCCTGAATAAAAATAAGGAATACTGTGTTTTGAATTCTTAAAGTTTCGTTTCATAGGCCGAAGTATCTGTCCTCAGTATCTGTGTTGTGCTGCATGATTCCACACTGCACGCGGTTTAACCCAGCATTTATTTGGAATTAACTAATGTACTGTGTGAAAATTTCCACAGTTTGACAATAGACATTTAATTCACAATAATATTTTTAAAAACATTAACAACCTACATATTTCGGACCTTACTAGTTCATCGTCAGGGGGTACTTTAATTGTTGTTGCATTAAAAAGTTACTAAACATTACCTTTATCTGTTGCGTATGTGGAAGATCTGGTGGAATTCTTCTGTGTGGGCTAAATGTGTGTGGCGAACAGAATTGTTACAGCCTGTGAATGTGCTGTAGGTATTCAAGGTGTGAAAATTATTCAAGTTCTTACTGTTTTTTAGTGTGTCTCTCTACCTGTCTCTGTTTTGTCGACTTTTAATGACTCCTGAGAGGACGAGCAAGTAAATTTGAAATTTTACTGATGTGGGTGTTCCTCAACAGAGCGCGCGGTTTAGTGTAGATAGGTCACTTGTGCGAGATAAAGCGAGAGACAAATGGGACTTTATATTACCTTGGAGTTCACACAAGTGTTGCGCCATCCGAGGCATTCAACTGCTAAATCCAGCTGTGGTGATATTCGTTACAATGTTTCATATAAGTTATGTTTTTCATATTTCTCCGTTGATGCTGTGTTGTTCCGTTAACGGTACAGCTAAACACTTCACTGCTGCAGATATAAAACCTAAACGAATTTTAATGAAAGTATTATTTTTCGGCGTCTTTTATCTTCGTGGTATTTAGTTCATTTTGTGAAATATGTAAGGGAATTGTGCATGCGATGTTGGAAGGTGAGAAATTACATAATGCTGACCATTTGGATCAGTGTATTCCAACAAAATACACAAGTGTCTTCACAACACCTTATAACGTTTAAAATTTAACGTACATATTTCGGCTTACAAGCCGTTTTCCGGGTTTTCCCAAACACACTTATATGTGGTACCTAAAGTTTACGAATTTACCAAAATGCATTTATGAAGATCTCCTTGAAAGTGGCTTTAAGCCGAAATGTGCCGGGAAGATACTAAATATATTACTTACTTACATAATTACTCAATCACTTACTTACTCACTTAATTGCTTATGGACTTACTTCCTTACTTAATTACTCCATGGAGCAGAGTCCTTCTTGACAAGTTCGCCGGTTTTCAGCTAGTCTTTGTACAGTAAATTTTGAAAATTATTGTGCTACACGTTTCGGCTTACATATAAAATAGCCATCATCGTTGTCATCATCATCATCATCGTCACCATGCCGTAAGATACGAAGGGAAACATTATAGGTGTATAATTTTTCCCTTTGGGTCTTTACCATACGAAGATTGTGACCTTGCTCACGTTAGTATTTGTATCACCAGGGGTTGTCACACTTAAAAAATCTTTGATGTAAATTAAATTTCGCTGACATCACGTAAGAATATGAAATAGTTTTCTAAAATGAGCTACTTGACCTTGAACTTAGTATCTACCGTTTAAATTGTTAGAGAAATAGAAACATATAGAGAGTAACGCCTACACTTAAATAAACACTGCCATGTCCGTTGCAGGTTCGACAAAAAAAAATTGACAAATGCCATATATATCTACGGTCTTCGTACGTAGCCTTTATCTTTGGTCCACCCTTATACATTAACTTGCAGCTTGAAACAGTGAGGCAAGAACCTAACATCTCCACAGTGGTGTATTTGTGTAGTATATTGACTAGATCATTTTAGCTTGGATTGCTAATGGCCGGCCGATTTCTGTACCTAATTGCAGAGGTGTGTGTTTGTGTGTGTGTGTTCACTAACACGTGAAGTCGTAACATGCGGCGATTGGTAGACTTCTTGTAATTTTTGACGGTGTGACATTGTGGTGCGTATCAGAGTTAAGCCGGGAACTAGTATAGTACAGATGCAGGACTGTCGCCTCGGTTACAACTGATTTTCAGGAGCAGGCCATAAACCCGACAGCATTTGATCGGTCTGCTGACGATGGAAGATTTTTAGTGTGCACTTGAATGAACTTCGATCGGTTTTATGTGAGTCATGTGGCTGCTGGATCACATGAATTTGATTCGGTGGATCGGTGTTTCACAATAGACGGGACGCTTTCAATTGGTGGGATTTTATGGTTTGCTTATGGACCGCGACGCTTCCTTGATGACAATTCACAATGATATTGATAAAACACAAAAGTGTGTATAATTTTAAAAATACACTTCTTGTGAAAAAAAAATCTTTGTTCTTACTGTGGTGGGCTAAGGCTTTTTTTTTTTTTTTCATGCACTAGGAAAGTTTGGAAATCAATAGTGCAGCTGCGGTTTGCGTCTCGGTATGTATTTCAGAGGCCTACGAGGTAGGACAATAAAGTAATGAGACTGGTTCCAAAAAAAAGTTTTATTTTATTTATTCATCAACTACAATGTGGTCACCTTCAAAGTACATCCCTTGTGCCTGCACACACCTTTTCCAGCGGTGCTGCCATTGTTTGTAGCATTTCTGGAACGTATTTTGTGGGATTTCGTTTAATACCTGCTTTACAGACCTCTGGATGCCTTCTGTAGTCTCAAAATGGTGTCCTTTCACCGCCAATTTTACTTTTTGAAATAAAAAGAAGTCGCAAGGTCCGAGATCAGGTGAGCTTCACTGTAATGCATTTGGATGTCAAAAACTGCGCTCCACCGAGCATCCCGATGTTGCTGTATGAGATGCCTGAGCACCATCTTGGCACAAATTTTTCTCATCCCCAATTCTTCAGTCAGTATCAAACGAACGGTTTCCCGGTTCATGTTCACTTCATCAGCAATCGTTATGACTGTTAATCTTCGATCAGATTGAACAAGTTCTCTCACCCGTGCTGTGTTGTCACCTCTCCGTGTTGCTGATGGTCGTCAGCTGCGCTTCATTCAATATCAAACGAACGGTTTCCCGGTTCATGTTCACTTCACCAGCAATCATTCTGACTGTTAATCTTCGGTCAGATCGTACAGTTTCTCTTACCCATGCTATGTTGTCACCTGTCCGAGTTGTTGATGGTCGTCAGCTGCGCTACTCATCTTCATCAAGGATTCTGCCTTCAGAAAACTTTTTTTTTTTGCCAGCGAAAGGCTTGTGCTTTTGACATTGCATCATCTCCAAAGACCTGCCGAAGTTTTTCATGTGTTTTGGTGGCACTGTCACCGAGTTTAACACAAAAAGAAGAGATGGCATACCGCTGCGCGATGTTCCGTGCGTCCATTTTCATGACGAGGTTCACGAACGCCTCCTGACATGTCAAGCACCTACTCCACACTAGGCATTTCACAGCCATGCCACTGCAAGTGGAAATGGGGGAACGACCAAGGTCAAAGGCTGTCCGTGTTAGCGGACTAGAGTATTGCCTGCACAGCTAGGAGAAAATTAATCTCATTACTTTATTGTCGGGTGGGCCGGGTAGTTCAGTCGGTATAGCGACTGACGACGGGCTGGACGGTCCGGGATCGAATCCCAGTGGGGACGACATTTCGCCCGTCCAGACCGGCGCTGGGGCCCACCTAGCCTCCTGTACAATGGGTACCGGGTCTTTCCCGGGGGTAGAGGCGGCCGGGGCGTTGGCTGTCCCCCCACCCCATCTAGCGCCGAGGTCCTAGAAAGAGTAGAGCTATACCTCTACTCACCCTAAGGATCTTCGTGGCCTATAAAAAGGGTACAAACCTACCTTCTTTATTGTCGGACCTCGTACTTCTCGTTCCACCATAATAGCAACATGTGTTTACATTTTATTCTTAATGCGGAACGTAGGGTCTTGGTGTAGGGTCATTATTTTATCTGACAGCTGCCAATTGACACTTTCTGTCGGCTCGTTGTTCGTATTAACGGGGCCATCTCAGGCGACTGCCCACACGCGCGGCGGAGTAATGGCGTGAAGCGACAAAATATAGTTGTCGGATAAAATAAAGCCCCTACATAACAGCAATGAAATTGATAATGGACCCTGAAGTTAAGATTTTGAAGTCTTTTACACGTTATCAAAGTTTTATTCACCAACTGATGCAGTAGTGAGTTGTCTGAAAAAAACAATATTAAAATTTACATTAAAACAGCTCCGACATGTTTCGGTGTTACAGTTACACCATCATCCGGGAGCGCATTAATTCGTGCTTACTGAAGTTACAGTTAAAACAGTCCATTAAAATACATCGGTATGTGGTTAATACGGTGGTGGTGTGGCTGCATATATTAGGTCTGTAATGAATAACAGTGTGTCAAATACTGTGATAATAGAATTATCAAAACATAATGAATCGTATCTAAAATTGGCTGGACTTGCCCTTATTGGTGTATGTTTGTTGCACTGTTCGGTAGTAGACTGAGTTAGGGAATGCGTGGCTGGTTTTGTGACGATTTGGCCAGCTCGTACAGAGGATTTATGTCAATGACCTTCTGTTCTTCGATCAATATGTTACATTGGTAAAAGGCTTGCATATAGAGAGCTTCCAACAATTCATTTTTGTTCCTTTATTCCATGGTTTCAGTAATTCGAATGTATCCTCTGCAGTGCCGTATTCGTATCTATTGTTTAGTATGTGTAATGCATACGCTGAGATCGGGTTATTGGTTCTTATGTATCGCGTGCGTTCTTTATGTATTGTTGCTATTGATCAACCTGATTGTCCTACATATGAATTGTTGCAAGTGTCACATTTAATCTATATATCACGCTGGAATTTGTGCTGGTCTTAACTATTTTGTTAGTGAGGTGTTGATGCATAGTGTTTGTGGCACGTAGGTCTGTATTTAAGTTAGGGTGTTTGAAGAGATTACTTATTTTTCGTATTAGTGGGCTGTGATAGGAGAAAGTCACCCTTTTTTTGTTTGTTTTGTTGTTGTGGTTGGGGGTTTTTGTCTTTGTTTGTTGGCTTTCAGTTTCTTCTTCAGGTTATGAATGATATGCAATGGATCTCCATTATTTTGGGCTGTTGCAAGTATGATTTTCCATTCTTGTTGTTTAGATTTTTTTATTGTTAGTGTTAACATTCTGTTTATGTAAAAATGTAGACGTATATGGCGTCTTTCAGTAACATGTTTCAGTGTAGGTCTACACTGAAATTAATGTAAAGCCTAGCTAAGATTGCGGTACCCCCTTAAAATATTGAAGACACGCCTTGTGATTGTGTACTCCTGGTGACGATTCCACGGTTGAACAGAAACGTGTCGAATATCGAATAACAAAATTGTCGAAATTATTTGTTTGCTTTAGACGAAAGATGAAATAGTTCGGTATGCAGAATCAAGTGATAAACTTATTTTCAGAGTTTTATAGGACGAAATTAGAGATGGTTTATATATATATATGTATATATACATCGGTACTTTGTCGATAATAATAACCGCAAATCAATAGTAGTAATCGATAATAACCCAGACGTGACTTCACTCACAAACCAAGCGTTTTATGTGATATTGCGAGTTTTGGGGTTCCCACAGCGGTTTTGTTAAATATTCAAGTCTTCTAGAATGTTACAATATGTTGTAACCGACGTTTCGAAAGATCATATTGTGTTAAAGTGTCGGGAACTGTTCACCACGCGACACAGCGTAGCAATCCAGAAGATCTGAATCTTCAAGCGTTTTATATTACATGTAGTGTAATATTCTACAACGGTGCTATTTTCCCAACTGTCTGGCTTCTCCCAGTTTTCTTGCTAAAGACTTTCCGTCTCGTGTCACACACTATAAATCATATGCTTATTTTATTAAATTACGGGAGACAAATAGAGGAATAGAAAACACAGTGTGTAAAACTGAAAAGAGATCCATTTTGTACCGTCTCAAAACTCTGGTACATAATAGTGAAACAATTTTGAATACAAAGAAAATATGAGCTTCTGGCTTATATTTGCATTACTGTTTCAAACCTTACGTCAGAGCACCATATAATTTTTTTCCCAATACTGTATATCTCCGGCTACGTAGTTAGTCTTTCTTCCTATTTGTAGTTGTGGTAACTTATGCGTGTGTTAATTGTTAGGCGCGTTCGCAAAAATTACGAAAAGGACTTTTAGCTTCGTCATGTCTGCCGCATGGAATAACTCGGCTCCCACTGGACAGATTATCATGAAATTTGATGTATGAGGATTTTTCGAAAATCTATCGAGAAAATTCAAGTTTCATTGAAATCGAACAAAATTAAAGGGTACTTTGAGTGAAGACCAGTGTACATTTTTGATCATATCTCGCTCATTTCTTTTTAGAAAGAGAAATGTTTCAGATAAACGTTGTAGAGAAAATTAAAACACACATTTTATATTCAATAACTTTTTGTCGAAGATCGTACCGTTTATGACATAATGTGGAAAAATATTGTAGAGCGGGGCAGGCCACAGATGCCAATATGGCACATGGCATCGCATGCTGTATGCCTAAGGCTACAAATAAACACGCAGTTTGTGTAATACTCATTGCTTTTCCACTGCAACAATGGTTTGGACGGACGCGCCTCATTATGTTGTACGTGCTTTGCCTGTCTTGTTAAAGTTTATTATTCATAATGGAATTCCTTCAGACTTTTTCCGAGAGGCACTGGGCTTGAAGGATATAACGGTTCTTTTTCGCATTTATTTGAGTTTCATTTTAGTGATTTAAATGACCAAAAATTTATACTGAATTGTGGCAGTTTGCATCTGAGGATGGAAATTTTGTAAATGAAAATTCACGCATAATCCTGCACAACTGTACACTATGACCAAGTTTTTAGAAAATTCTTTCCATGTTTTAGGCTGCATTGATTTATGTTATATTCGCCGTACAATAATATTATTAAAATCTCTGTTGATGACTGGCTTGCACGCTGCAGTTCTGCAATATAGCACCGTCATTGCCACACAGCATTGACACCGAATGGTCGTGTGTAATAATCTTGGCATATCGTCCAGCATGCCACACGACAGTGACCATGTGGCATTACAGCTCGTTACAGTAGAGTTGCGTTTTGCGCGAAATATTTGTGCTCGCATTGGAGTGTGTGCGGGCGGCGACGAAAATTTGAATGTGTATAAGGTATTTTGGAGGCCCAAAGCGGCCTAAGTTTGTAGATTGAGGACGTCATCAGAAGCGTTTTCCGTTAGATAGCCACACGATTTGCGAAAAAGTGCTTGGTGTGCACTAATATTTGTCAAAAGGTTGACATAATAGGTATAGTAATGCTGAGGACAGTGCTGGTTGGCTCAGTACTTTAAACTACATAGTACACATACTGGTACACGTACGGTTGAATTTACTTGCTTAAGGTGGAAGGGGGTGTTCTGATTATGCTCGATTTTGGATATACGTGCTATGTAAGGAGACTCCCAATTTCCTGAGCATTTCTTCGTTTCACTCACCTGCAGAGGCGTTGTATGGCTTACACGATCCAGGTCACATTCTGGCTGCATGCATTTAAAAACATTGATAAAACTTGTTACTAATAAGAACTGCATTTATTTTTTACTTTCGAAATTGATATATTTCACGTAAGTTATTTTTCATGTATACAAGATCCATTGTTTCCGGAAGACTTTTTAGAACAGAAAATAATGTCGTTATTTTATCTTTATGGGCACAGAGTTTGCTTCATGAAGTGTCCTGATGTGTTAATAATCAAATGTTTGTAGATTTTTTAATGAAATGTTTATGTGCCATAAGTTTTGTAACGTTAATTGTTAATGAAGAGTGATTTATTGTAGAATAATAAACAAAGTCTTTCTTTTTTTCGTGTTTTAATGTTTTATGTTGTAGCGAGATAAAGTAAGCAAGAGTTTCTCAACCGAAGGTCCGTCAGCCCCTGCGGGTCCGGAAGTTTGGGTAAGTTGCGCCCTTCGTGGCTGGATTCTACTCAGTGGACATAATGTTTTTGTTTTAGTTTTATTACCAATACTGCTAGGAAAATTCTTGTTTTGTAATAAACTTATGTGTTGACGTAGCAAATATTTTTTGCACTTGTTTAAGTTATAGTTGGAAATGTGCAACTACAGATGTTAACGCGAATTGTGCCTAAGGGCTCTGCTGCTTGATAATTTTGGGGAAGGGTGACGCTGAAACAGTGGTGCTTTGTAAGGGGTTCTTGGCACTACCAGTAAGGCTGAGAAACACTACAATAAGCTGTGGGTATCGCCAAGTTCTAAATTGTCCAGTAAGTTTATGCACTATGACTGCTTCTTCCCTTTCAGCATCTCCTCAGTGGATCTGACAACTTTTGTTCACGATGGAGTCGTGTTATAACAGAATAGAATTCTAAATCGAAAGCCTATAGCAGATGAACTGCAAATTGTTGAGAAATGATATTAAACGTGTACTGCTGGCTGTGAGTTCGAAACGACTCGTGGGAATATGGACAGTAGTGTATTGTATTGTCAATACGTATTGACAGTTTGAAGGGTTGGAATGAATACAGTATGTGCGGGACATGCTGAGGGTCCGATGCCCCCTTAATTAGGATGTAGCAATCTCTTGGTCTTCCCCTGTTATTCTGTAAAATTGCGCAGTTTCATTTGGAAAGTTGTCCTGCTAGTAACAAGACGGTCGCAACATGAACAGTAGGAAAAACACACAAAAAAAACGCTGATCCAAAGGTGGAATAAATTGTGACATACATATATACATACATACATGCGTACATACATAATACATATATACATGCGTACATAAATACATACATACATAATGCGTACCTATATACATACATGCGTGTATATATATACATAATGCGTACCTACATACATACATAAATACATACATGCGTGCGTGCGTACATACATACATGCGTACGTACATAAATACACACATACATACATGCGTACACACATACATACATACATAAATACATACGTACAAACATACATGCGTACATACGTAAATACATACATCCATACCTACGTACATACATACAAACATACATGCACACATACATACATAGATACATACATACATACTAACATAATACATACATACACACATACATACATACATAGTTACGTACATACACACATACATACATACGTACGTACATACACATATATACACATACATACATTCATACATACGTGCGTACGTACGTACATACATACATACGTTCATACGTACATACATTCATACATACATACATACACACATGCATACATTCATACATACATACGTACGTACGTACGTACATCATACATACATACGTACGTACGTACATACGCACATACATACATACATACATACATACATACATCATACATACATACACACATACATACACAAACACACACACACACACACAAACGCCCGTCACGTAGCCCTGTTCTGCAGGACATACTTATATTGCCATCGGGCTGTAAAGCTGTTACGAGATCTGATGTTCTCACCGTTGTCTTTATGAATGTTCATGTCTTCTAGGATGTCACGACGTGTCGATTAGTAAACAGTTACCGATGTTTTCCGGAATGTGACGTCGAGTAGACTGGTATAAGTGTAGCGACGTTGCAGATAAATCGGCTGCGTTCGTCGTCAGAGTACATGACATCACGTGCAAGAAAACACGAACTTTCGTAGTCGCCTAGTGAGTATGTCAAGTTCCCTTTAGGTTTCATTTTGATACCCTAAGCACAAGAATGGAATACACTTTTTTATAGACATGTCGAATTAACTCCACGCAACTTGAACTATTTGTTGTAGAAAGTGCCCACCAATTTTTGAATTGGAATCAATGGAAATTTAACACGACTCTTAAAATAAATAGTGTTATTTGAAACAAGTCTGAGAAGCCCCACGTCTCCCTACAAACTGTAAGAAATTTATTTAATATATCTTTATTTTTGAAAGCCTCTGAACTCGAACAAAGTGTATGTATATGTACAGAGAGTAGATTCTTTATATAGCCTGCAGCAGTCATACGTTTATTCACGTTGCTTTCTGTCTGACGTGAGTACTGGAAGGCGCTCTGTGTGTTTCTCCACTTTACGGACCTGCTGTTCATATAACTATTATCCTTTCGCCGATTCTTCACCACTGTCCGTAGTCAATAAACCGGTGCAGAATCGGAAATGCCATTAGTTCTGTCTTAAAGCCAGTGACAAGTGGCCTGGACTGAAGAAGATGCACTGTTATGCCTACACAGGTGAGTGATTAGTTAGTTTCTTGTGCATTATTTTTGTAGGTTTATAATTTCATCATTTTATTGAGTTTTGTCAATAAAATGATAGAGAAGGCGAAAAAGTAATAATATAATAAATTGTTTATCGGCTGAGCGTTACGTAATCGTTGCAATAACTTGAAGGGTATTTGTTCGGTGGATTAGGAAACACATGACACTTCGTTATGGAGAGTTTACAGAGATGAAAATACATTATGTCAGGAAAAAGTGTTATGTTTTTATATCACCGAGAAAGTTGTCTTGAAAAGTGTCCCTTACGACTTGTTTTTCAAAAGTTCTCAGTTCATATCTCGGCCGAGAAGCAGAGTATGTGAATATTTGCAAGTATAGTTGAAGACTAAGAGACCAACTTGATGTCACTAGTTATTAAGTTTTATTTCACTTCTTCTATGCTCAGCATGTTTCGGACATTAATACATCCATCATCAGGAGCCTGCGACTTTTCTATTGTATCACCACAT
>Ga0131853_10018614_pt1 | contig 12639 bp, 8 predicted proteins | sample TergutLab28metaG_FD_92764 | JGI IMG/M metagenome (GOLD analysis project Ga0131853, IMG submission 92764) | Labiotermes labralis P1 segment gut microbial communities from Petit-Saut dam, French Guiana - Lab288 P1 (version 2) (version 2) | ecosystem: Host-associated > Arthropoda: Insects >...
AACAAACAAAGTGACAGATGTGGTGTTCCCTGATTCTGCTTTGACTTCTTTGATTGGGAGGTTGACGGTAACTTTACTACCACCAGCACAACCCACACAAAAAATACCATCTTCACTGCTATCCAAATTAATCATACGGCGACCCTGCAAAGCGTTTACATCAAGGGTTTTTGCCCCGTCCATGCCAGCTTCTTCAACGGTTGTCAACACCGCTTCAATGGGTGGGTGCTTTAAGGTTTCGTCCGCAAGAATTGCCATTATCATAGCAGAACCCATGCCGTTGTCTGCCCCCAAAGTGGTACCATCAGCCATAAGAAAATCCCCATCTACCTTTAGCTTGATTGGGTCTTTGAGAAAATCATGGACTGTATCGGCGTTTTTTTCGCATACCATGTCCAGATGCCCTTGCAAAATTACCGGGGGTGAGTTCTCATATCCCGGCGTACCTGGTTTGTAGACTACAACATTATACGAGCTGTCCCGTCTACAAGACAGCTCAAGATCAAAGGCAAAGTCAACGATATAGTCACTGACAGCTTTTTCGTTGCCGGACCCGCGGGGGATTTTGCTAATCTCCGCAAAATGATGGAATACTCGTTTTGGTTCATAATCTGTGATTTTCATTTTGGTTCCTCCTTTGTATATGGGATATGCATTGGCTATATCACAGTGTATCACACTTCCTCATGCACCGAAACGCCCCATAAAAATCATCTGAGAAACCATAATATGCTGTGAAAATATATTTTACTCTATGTAGTTTTGCCAGTGATGGTAGTCATCAGCCCTATGGGGACGGCATACTATATGCCGTCCCCATGACAAGTCTGTTATTACCCGCGAATAAGCTCGACCAAGTCCTCGCTATCCATAAAGTTAGCTATTGCTGCTAGGGTTTTCTTATCGATATTACTGCAGTGCAGTACGACCTCTTTAAGGTCTTCGCTTTCCATATGGCAGGCGATTGCTTCGATAGTGGCACCATCAATATTTTCACAGTGTAGTGCGACTTCTCTTAAATCTTCGCTTTCCATGTAGCAGGCGATAGCTGCAATTGTAGCATTGTCAATGTTCTTACATAACAGAGCAATCTCTCTTAGGTCTTCACTTTCCATGTAGCAAGCGATAGCTACAATTGTCGCGCTATCTATTTTTTCGCATTTCAAAGCGACCTCTCTCAGGTCTTCACTTTCCATGAAACATGCAATAGCTGCAATTGTTGCGCTATTTATGTTTTCACAATTCAAGGCAATCTCTCTAAGATCTTCGCTTTCCATGTAGCACGCGATAGCTGTAATCGTCGCATTGTCGATATTTTCACAACCAAGTGCAATTTCTCTCAGATCTTCGCTTTCTATCTGACAGGCAAGTTGTACCAGTAGCTCACCGTCAATCTCTATTTTTGTCTTCCGCGCTGCACCGCTTGTCTGCTTGACCAAGGTATTTACCTGGCTTGGCTTTAGTATCGGAACAACATCAACCAGAGCCCCCAAGTCAGGAACAATCTCAGATGAATCTTGACCGGACAATACATTTTTCACAATCTCGGTGGCCTTTTCATTGTCAAGCAGCTCATCAATTGTCACCGCCAGCACCTGAGATATATCAGGCAGCTTTGCGATATCGGGCATTGAGTTGCCCCTCTCCCAACTGGACACCGCTTGATAAGTAACCCCAAGCTTATCCGCCAAGTCAACTTGAGTCATGTCCCGCTCTTTCCTGAGAGCAGAGATTTTCCTTCCGATTGCTTGCATGTTCATAGACTTACCTCCTGATTTCCCTCGTGGGGATTTGATGTGTAAAGGCTACTGCAACATTAGCAAGCAGTAAATAAAGTATTCTTTGCTCAAAGGATAGTTGAGAGCTACCACGTAAGCACTACCTTCCCAGACCCACCCGATGCCATCAACTCAAACGCCGCTTGATAATCTTTATAATCAAACTTATGAGTGATAATCTTTGAGACCTCTGCTTCCAAACCGGATTGCAATAAGGCTGACATCCTATACCAGGTATCGTACATTTGACGACCGTAGATACCTTTTAGAGTCAGGCTGTTGAATATTATTTTACTCCAGTCGGCTTTGGTATCATCGGGTAGGATACCTAATATTGCGATTTTGCCGCCGTTTGCCATGTTGTCAATCATATCTGCAAAGGCTGCGCCACTGCCGGACATTTCTAGACCTATGTCAAAGCCTTCTGTCATGCTGTCTATTTTTGCGACTACATCGGATAATTTTTGGGTTCTTGCGTCCACTATTTCTGTGGCACCGAGTTCTTTTGCCATTTCCAGTCTGGTGGGGTTTATATCTGTTACTACTATGTTTCTAGCACCGGCGCGCTTTATTATTGGTATTGACATAAGCCCGATGGGCCCGGCTCCGGTTATTAGCACATCCTCGCCAAGTACATTAAAGCTCAACGCCGAATGGGTGGCATTGCCCAGAGGATCCAATATGCTTAATACCTCCTCGCTTATGCCCTCATCACAAATCCAAATATTTTCACTGGGTATGACTGCATACTCCGCAAAAACTCCGTCCATGTTTACTCCTATGCCTACTGTCTGGCGGCATAGATGTGGGTGCCCTGTTATGCAGTGGCGGCATTTTCCGCAAACGATATGACCTTCGCCTGATACAAGCTGACCCGGCTTTACATTGGTGACTTGCTTTCCTATCTCTTCCACTATACCTACAAATTCATGCCCGATGATTTGTGGAGTTTTAATCGTTTTTTGTGCCCAGGTGTCCCAATTATATATGTGAATATCCGTACCGCAGATTGCGGTTTTTTTGATTTTCACAAGCACCCCTGTTTCACCTGGGATGGGAGTGGGAACCTCAGTTAGAGTCAGCCCTCCCGGTTCCGGCTTGGTTTTCACTATCGCTTTCATTTTTGCCTCCTCTGCTCCTATATAGCTTGTACATATGAATAAGAATCAAAGCACCATTGAGCAAATAAACACTTATCGCTCCGATAAGGATTCCGTATATCACAAATATCACCGCGCCGACAATGTTTACCTGGCGGATGCGCTTTTCGTTGGTGAACAGGAAGGAAATTAATACGAACAAAGTCGCTGCAATTCCGATTATTTCATACATGGTTATCTCCTTTCGTACGAGTATAAACCGTTACTTTTCTGGTTTTGACACTATCATCAAAACCTATTTAATGTCATCAGCCAGAGCATTCGCTTGGTCGACAATTTCTCTAGGGAAGCCCATAAATTCTAACAGCTTTATAGCATTGCGGGTAGTAGAGGGACCGCTATTTATTTTATAGTCAAAGGTGACACCACCGTCGGTGACTGTTTCGCGGAAATGATAATTATCATATTGCCCGGCGAGGATGCGGGTAAGCTCAATATCATGGGAAGCGGCTATGCATAGCGCGTCCTGCTTGTGGAGATATTCAAGCACCGCAGCAGAGGCTGCAATCCGCTCAATTGTATTGGTGCCCCGCAGAATTTCGTCGATATAGCAAGTACATGGGAAGTTTTTCACCAACTCCAGAATGCGCTGCAAGGATTTTATTTCTACAATAAAATAGCTATCCCCAGCCGATAAATCATCCCGCACTACCATTGATGTCATAACCAGGGAAAACCGCGTTTTAAAAGAAGCAGCAGCGCATGTATTGATGGTCTGGGCTAGTATCCCGTTTATCGCAAGGGATTTAATGAACGTAGATTTCCCTGAGGCATTGGAGCCGGTTAATAGGCTGTCATTGGTGATATCTACCGAATTGGTTACAGGCTTGGCGATTAATGGATGAAATATATCGGTAAACTCTAAGCTTGCGTCAGATATAAACTCCGGCACACAAAAAACCGGCAAACTCAACCGAAAGCTCAGCACAGCTACGCTAATGTCAATCTCGCCGATGGCTTTGTAAAGTGCTATAAATTCCCGGCTTCGTGCTCTTATAGTGCGCATAAATTTATTATAGTGGCGGATATCTGAAAGAAACATAATCCTATAATATTCAAAGAATGAATCCGCTGTATCACCTAGAGTAGACGAAGTGGATAAAAGATTTTTCTTTATGGATTTGATGGATTTATAGTGTTTGCCTATCTCATCAATGAAGGGCAAGCCTTCTAATTTATTATTCCTAAGAAGTGCCTTGCAGCAGCGCAATAGACTATTCAAATATTTGATACTGGGAAGCTCCGTGGCGATTTGCTGTTTTGTGCGGTAATGTATAAACATATTAATTATAAATGCCGCAATGATACCGATTATCCCGATGGCAACATTAAGAAAAATAACAAATCCCATTAAAACCGGCATCAGCGCAAGTGCAGCGTAGACATATCGATGACTTAACAGCTTATTACTTGGCGCAAACATCAGCGATGTAAGCCCGTTAAAATTTTCTTTGCCCAATTTGTTTGAGAGTACTGCTTGAACAGCAAGCCGTGCATCGGGATTTTCTTTAAAGAACTGAATCAGCTTCTCACGCTTATCAAGTGAGTCACTATTAAGCGGCAGATCATGGAGAATTGCGTATAAATACTCCTCTCCGACAGAGGTTGCGCAAGAATTTATTCGCATAAAAACCTTGTCCATGTCCAGGTCATTCCATGTAATGTCATCGACCCGCTGGTCAGATGGATTTTCGGTTTGCATATATTGAAAATACCGAATGGCACTTTGAAGATACAAAGCACCATCATCCTCAGGCGGCTTGCCGAAGTTAGCCTTGATTCTTTCCAGTCGTTGGCGTTTTGAGGTTATATTTGATGAAATGGTGATTAAAACGGCAATAACTACAATTACGATAGCTAAGCCTAATAACGGATGCATAAATTCATCCCCTTTCTACTTCATGTACGGATTATAACTGTGATATACTATCGCCACAATCTTGTCAAAGGAGCCTTCTCATGACAAAGCTCACTAAGGATACTATTAAAAGCGGCGTAGTTGACATGCTTCGTACCGCTTATCGCAAGACCATTCAAACAGCAACCCCTCAACAAATATATAATGCCCTCGCCCTTACAATAAAGGAGCATGTATCCGAACATTGGCTTGCCACCCATGATTACTTTGAAACGGCGGATGTTAAAACCGTATACTATCTTTCCATGGAATTTCTTATGGGACGGTTTATGGGCAATGCCATTCTTAATTTATCCCTTACCGAAACTGTTGCCAAAGCCCTTGAAGAGCTCGGCATTGATATCAATACTGCCGAGGAAGCAGAGCATGACCCTGGTCTTGGCAATGGCGGGCTTGGGCGGCTTGCGGCGTGTTTCCTTGATTCTCTTTCGACTTTGGGCTATCCAGCCTACGGCTGCGGAATCCGCTATCACTATGGTATTTTCGAGCAACATATAGAAAATGGCTATCAAGTTGAAAAACCCGATAACTGGCTACACTACGGCGACCCATGGGGAGTACGCCGGGAAGAGTACGCCAAAGAAATAAAGTTCGGCGGCAGAGTTACAACTGTAAAAGACGAAAACGGCGAGTATCGCTTCGTGCTGGAGGGTTGTCAGAGCGTAATGGCTGTGCCCTATGATTATCCCGTTGTGGGCTATAATACCAACATGGTCAATACCCTGCGGTTATGGGATGCAGAGCCTGTCAATCGCTTTGATTTACAAAGCTTCAACGAAGGTCAGTACGAACGAGCCGTAGAAGAGCAAAACCTGGCTCGCACCCTTACAGCGGTGCTATACCCCGCAGATGAATTTATGGCGGGAAAAGAACTCAGACTAAGGCAGCAATATTTCTTTGTGTCCGCTACGATGCAGAGAGTGGTGGCTCAATTCGCGCGCCGTCACAAAGAGGAATTTACGAGACTACCGGAGTTTGTGCAGTTTCAACTCAACGATACCCATCCATCTTTAGCAATCCCTGAGCTTATGCGCATTCTCATAGATCAATATTACATCCCCTGGGATGATGCATGGGAAATAACCCGCGCTGCTTGCGCTTACACCAATCACACTCTTATGAGCGAGGCTTTAGAAAAATGGCCTATAGAACTGTTTAGCCGCTTGCTACCCCGCATATATATGATAGTTGAAGAAATAAACCGCCGTTTCTGCGCTAACTTAATACAGTGGTACGGCAATGACCCGGAGCGCATCCGTAAAATGGCTATCTGCGCCGATGGGCAAGTTCGCATGGCACATCTTGCCATCGTGGGAAGTCACTCGGTAAATGGCGTTGCTCAGATTCACACAGATATTCTCAAGGAAGTGGAGTTAAAAGAGTTTCATGAAATCTATCCTGATAAGTTAAACAATAAGACCAACGGAATAACCCAGCGCCGTTGGCTTGCAAAATGTAATCCCGACCTTTCCAAATTGATAACAAATACAATCGGTGACGGCTGGATAACCGATCTCTCTGAGCTTGCAAAGCTCAAGCCCTTGGCAGGGGATTCTGCATTCCAAGAAGCCTTTATGGCTGTCAAGCGCAAAAATAAGATCATTCTTTCCAATCATATAAAAGACAAATATGGCGAGCTGGTCGACCCCGATTCTATTTTTGATATCCAGGTAAAACGTCTGCACGAGTACAAGCGGCAGCTTTTGAATATCTTCCAAGTAATTGACCTGTACTGTATGCTAAAACTCAACCCGCAGATGGATATCACTCCACGGACATTTATGTTTGCGGCAAAGGCTGCCGCCAACTACAAACGCGCCAAGGAGATTATTAAACTGATTAACTCGGTAGCGGAAATGGTTAATAATGACCCAATCATGGACGGGCGGCTCAAGGTGCTTTTCCTGCCCAATTATCAAGTGAGTATGGCGGAAAAATTAGTCCCTGCCGCCGATGTAAGCCAGCAAATTTCCACCGCAGGCAAGGAGGCAAGCGGCACAGGCAATATGAAGTTTATGCTTAATGGTGCTGTGACCATAGGCACCCTGGATGGTGCTAACGTTGAAATGCTTGAAGAGGTGGGGCAGGATAATATTTTTATCTTCGGCATGACAGCCCAAGAAGTCCAAGCTTTGACTAACTCAGGTACGTATGCTCCATGGGATTTGTATAACATGGATTATGATATCCGTAATGTGCTTACAACCTTGATTAACGGTACAATCGACCCGGACCACGATGCCTTCCGGGGGATTTATAACGCAATGTTAAACGGCGAGGGCACTCCACCGGATGAATACTATGTACTCAAGGATTTTGTTGCCTACAAGCTTGCTCAAGCTCAAGTAGATGCCGTATACAAAGATAAATCCCGCTGGGCACAGATGGCAATAATGAACACAGCTTCCGCAGGCAAATTCTCCAGTGACCGCACAATCCGGCAGTATGCTGAGGAAATCTGGAATATGGAACCGGTGATAATCTCATGACAAAACGACAATTCCAATGGGCTATTACCATTTTTGTGGGCACGGTTATTGTAATCGGTGGGGCGGGGCTTTTGCTATGGCAGGCCTTCTGGCCTAGCTTTGCAGGGTTTGGCTCACGCAACCGTGAGATACCCTTTCACGAACATCATAACCTGGATCCTGAAATTCCAGTCCTAATCCATAATGATGCATGGCTCAGGCAAAGCGATGCGCCGCAGCCGTTTCTTGTAAATGAAATGGTGTATTTACCGATTGCGTTTTTCCAATATCATTTTGACCCGTTCTTATTTTGGGACGATCATTCAGGGGTGCTCTTTGTTACCACTCGCGATGATGTGCTTGCCTTTTACCCGGATAATTTAAGCTTTACGGTAAACGGTCAAACGCAGGGCATGGCTAATCCAATCCGCAGAGTGGATGAGGAAACACTTATCCCGGCAGACCTCGCTCAGTCACTGTACCCTATAATCGTCAACCATTATCCTGATTATAACTTAATAGTCGTAGAAAGCGCGGCTCTTCCACGTACCACTACAGTGCTTACATCTCGTGTGGATATCCGCTACCGCGAGGATGCGCGCGCGCCTATTACCGCACGCGCTCAGTCAGGTGAAACCTTAGTGCTGTTTGACGCGGTTGGGGATTTTACAAGGGTACGCAACGAAAACGGCTTGCTTGGCTGGATTCCTACATCCGAAATTGGTGAAACCGAAACAGTAACTCCGCTTCATACCCTGGAACAAGAACCCCTCCTCGGCAGCTTTGTCGATAACAGCATTCGCCCGCGCTCTATTTGGTCTGCCGGCACCCCTATTGTAATGGCTTGGGATAGTATTTATGTGCAGGCAGCAAATGCAACAAGAATGGAAGCATATCTACCGGAAAGCATTAATGTGCTCTCTCCAATGTGGTTCAGGCTGGATGCGGAAACCATGGGGCTTACATCTCTTGCCTGTCGTGAATATGTTGAGTGGGCTCAGGGCTTAGGCTTGCAAGTTTGGCCTTATGTATTTGATGTATCGGTTGCCAATAGCAGTGCAATTCTTACCAACCGTGAGGCAAGGGCAAGTGTCATTGAAACCCTGCTCCACTATGTTGATGAGCTTGGTCTTGATGGGATAAACATTGGTTTTGAGCATGTCAGGCAGGTCGATGCGCCATATTTGATGCAGTTCTTACGAGAGTTAGGGCCTGGGCTTCGCGAGCGGGGCGTGGTTTATTCCAAGAATGTACTTGTACCTTTTTATACTCGGTATTATCGCCGGGATTTGATGGCATATTTCATAGATTTTATTGTTGTAATGGCATATGACGAACATTGGGCTGGGGCACCTACCAGCGGCCCTGTTGCGTCAATACCCTTTGTAGAACGAGGTATAACTGATACCTTGGAAGAGGTACCCCCTCACCAGATTGTCCTTGGACTGCCCTTTTATAACAGGGTTTGGCGGGAGGTCATCGGCAATAATACATTGGAAACAAGAACAAGGGCATATCACGGCACAGAGTACACCCGGGCAAGGTTTGAGCACTACTTCCCTGAGGGGATAGAATGGGAATGGCTGCCTGATATAGGCAAGTACTATGGAGAGTTTGCCGCTCACGAGGAAAGCGAGTCTGTGCTATATAGAGTATGGCTAGAGTGCGAACGCAGCATGACCCTTAAACTGGAGCTGTTTTGGGGCTATAATCTAGCGGGAGTTTCTGTTTGGAATAGGAATTTCCGGAATAACGAAGGATTATGGGAGCTAATGGGTCAACATTTTACAAACTCATAACAAATGGAAAAAGCCTTGGATTTCATATTCCCAAGGCTTTATTTTTGTGTATAATAGTTTCAAGAGCGCGTACAAGCCTACATATGATCGTCAAACTTATTATAGGCACAGCAATTGACATGAAAACCGCTATCTTCTTTTTTTGCAGAAACGCGGCGAACTTGCTATATACAGCCATTGACAAGGGATTGACGGAGTGATATTTTTATCTGCGCTTATTTATACATATCAGGGGGACTCTATGTCTACATATTTATCAAGGAAGCGAATGATTGCCTGCTCAGCAGCTATTGTTGTTTTGCTGTGCATCGGGATTTTTGTCCCATGGGGCGCGCAAGCGTCAACTGCGCCTCCTGTTGCAACCGGTGATGTATCTCAAAGGATTGAGCAATTGAGACAGCGTTTTCCCGATGGCTCGTTTTTTACCGCCAGCGGATTTTCTTGCTACCATGGCCCTAATGGCTCATGCAATAACTGCGACCTCCATCATGTGATGGCTAGGTTGGGGTACTCCCCTTCCAATTTCCTCAGACAGAGCTGGACTTGCGTATCTTTTGCGCGATATGCGTTCTGGTGGATTTTTGGGATTTCACATGATGTCTATGCCTTCCAAAACGAAATACCATGGGGCACCACAAGCATCCCCAGAGAGTACGCACTCCCCGGTGACCTGTTTATCTGGAACGGCAGTAATTCATACCCCTATACCTCAAACCAGCATATGGCGATATATTTAGGTGATGGCTGGTTCTTTGACTCCAATAGCGGAGGAGGCGGCGGCACAGCAAATGTTACATACGGCACACGGCTGTCAAGCCTTGGCGCGCCTTCCAGGGTGCTAAGAGCAAACAACTACGATGCAATAAACAGCGGTCTTATGTATAGATGGGCAGAGCCTTATGAGAAATACGATTTCGTATTGCTCAGCTCACTAATAAGCAGATTCACTCTACCCAACCCGGTAGGTACAGTATATGTAGAACTGCGCTACGCTGCAGCCGATGGTGAAATAGTAAGCACCAGAGCAGTGGAAATTAATCCAGGGGACGCAGGGCTTCCGGTAATAGTAGGATTTATTGACATAAACCCTGGCGTATACAGCCTGATATTTACACAGCCAGGGCATACCAGTTTTACTATTAATAATGTAATAATACCCGATGACGGGTCTATCATACAGTTGCATCACGACCCACGCTTCCCCGATATGCTTCCAATTTTCCCAGGTGATATTACAGGCACCGGTACAGTTGACATCTCTGATCTACCTGCCTTTATGCAAAACTGGATGAGCGACTACGAAAATGCGGATTTCTCCGCAAGCGGTCAGGTTAATATCGTGGATTTGAATTATCTGCTGATTAATCGTGGAGCCGAATCGGTGGTAGTAGACTAAAGACGAACAAAGGAGAGCTGATATGAGGAGCTTCCTTGTTAAAAGAAGAAAGACCTTTTTAATGTTCCTGAGCTTGTGCGCTGTGATTACCCTTGTGTCGGTACTGATACTGAGTGCCGACACGGCTGAGGATGCTCCCTCAGTAAGGGTTCATTTTGAACCGACAGAATACGATGACTCAAAAACGGTTCGGATGGTCATATCAGTATCCGCGCCGGACGGGTTTGACCTTGCCGGTTTTGTTATGTCATACGACAACAGGTATGTGTTTCCGGTTGATAGGCAAAGCGGTGAATATATAACCCCTACCTATTGCACTGAGGCGCAGCAAGGGACAGATGCTCCGTTTCGAGTTTTGGCAGAGAATTTTTCGCAGACACCGGCAGTTTGGCTTACACAAGGCAATCGCACTGGTTTCTCATTTGATGTATTTTCCACCGCAGGTGGAGTCACATCAAGCGGGTATACCAATGTATTTGCCTTTTATTTTAGGATACCGGTTGGTTATCTACCGACGGGTGAATTTAGATTTGAAAACGGCAGTATGTTATGCACCTACAATACCGCGCTTTTTGTAAGACCGGGGATAGTAATAAACTCAGGAGAAACCACATATGTATGGGGTATCCAAGAATCTGGTGCAGATCATATATTAATTCCCGACGGAAACGTGGAAACACCGGCATACGGGCCGTCACTGCTGCCAGTGTACACACCAACCCCGTCGCCACCGCTTCCGACTCTGCCTCCAATTATAGAAGATCAATATCTGCTATGGAATCGAAACCTACCGACGGTTCATACGCGAAACGAGAGTGTGGAAATCCATAATGGTTATCGCATTTTCAGGATGCTCATTTCTGTTTATGCTCCCAATGGGTTTACTGGTTTTTCAGCGGCATTGTTTTATGATAATCAGTTAATCATACCTGTGTGTGTAGAAACCTTCGAGGATTTATCAGTTTACTCAGGGCAGACTATGTCGAGCTCGCCTTTCAGGATGTATGAGCTGGATTCTGAAAATATGGTGACACCTGGCGGAGCATGGTATCACCATCAGAATTACTGGTTGGTGTATGATGACCGGACAGTTGTCTCCTTAGGAACAACAATATCAGAAACAGAGGTTGCTGGAGGAAGATTTGTAACGCTCTATGCTTTTTATTATCGAGTGATTAATAATAATTTCGGAGCTTTACAGCCTTCTGTTTATGGATTTGATTATGAGCTTTTCGCCCATCCTGGGGTGCGAATCATATCCGATGGCTATACCTATGCATGGGGATACGATAATTACTATTATAGAGAAATCCCCGATACAAATATCCTACTGGATACATGGCGCGAATGGGATATAGAGCCAATAGAGCCAGCACAAACACCTACACCGATGCCCACCCTAACCCCATCTCCTGCAACACCAACTCCAACCACTACACCCGCGCCGGTTCTAACTCCAACACCTACACCGCTTCCAGTTCTCGTAACAATAACCCTAGATCCTGGTCATGGGGTTCTTCCTGCCGGTACAATATTATCCGTTACTGATACGCTAGGATTCTCCGTATACAATCTCCCGATTCCAAGCAACCACGGATACTATTTTGGCGGATGGGGGATAAATAATGTGCAAATAAGTGAGCCATATACCGTAACCCAAAATGTAACGCTACACGCAATATGGACATCCACGCAACCCGGCTCGACCCCTATTCCGCATCCACCCCAGGTTCTAGACCCCACCCCTACTCCAACCCCGTCTCCCACCCCCTCAGCAGGTACAGGTACAGGTACAAGACCCAACCCTCAAACCAATGATATGGGGACAGGCTTTGCAATCTTTGGTGCGGTAATATTAATGGGGATTGCAACAGGTGCATTAATATCCATGGGAAAAAGGCATCGTGCTCACGCAAGCCAGTACGAGACAGATATGAAACGCCATGATAGGGAGAAGCGGATTTCTGATTTTGTTAATAAAAAGTAGGATTTGACAGCAACTCTGCCCCAGTGCTATACTAAACCCCAAGCAGAAGTGCCACTTCTCACCCTCACGCTTGCGCTAAAGGGTCAATCGGCAAAACAGGTATATACTGTGTTTAGCATGATTATGATGATAG
>Ga0131853_10018617_pt1 | contig 12637 bp, 9 predicted proteins | sample TergutLab28metaG_FD_92764 | JGI IMG/M metagenome (GOLD analysis project Ga0131853, IMG submission 92764) | Labiotermes labralis P1 segment gut microbial communities from Petit-Saut dam, French Guiana - Lab288 P1 (version 2) (version 2) | ecosystem: Host-associated > Arthropoda: Insects >...
AACTGGTAAATATGTATTACATTTTATACATGGATGATGTGTTGTTATTTCACATTACCTAAACAAATTTTACATATTTTCCCAGTATCTACTAACATATGCCATACCAAGATCTTAAAATTAGTGACACTGTTTGTCCACTCCTGCCTCACAGGTTGCACACTTTTCCAGTTTCTACTACCACACAACATTCCAGGATCTCAATTTTAGTGATACTAGCCCATGCCACCCCCACATATCCCCACATTCATCATGCTGTTATTACTGACTTTAGAAATTGAAAAGTATGGCATTTGGGTGGCCTTCAATGGCACAATATGCAAGAAAAATTTTATAAAACAGGCCAACAGGTTAAAGGTTACAATGCACATACGAATATGTGCATGGACATAGAACTGCAATTCTTGAAGAACAGCTATCTCCATGGAGCAGATGCCTCCCAGGGCTCACTCAGAAATCCATCCTTTACAGAACCGGAGGTCAGTGTCTGCATTTACAAGAGTGTGCCAACAGTTACTAGTTTAAGTCAAATATATCCACCCCACACTGCCACAACCCCTATTATTTGAAGTCCATTTTCATGTTATTCTCCTGTCTACAAGCAGGCCTCATGATAAAATTTTAATGCATTTCTCTTCTCTCCTATGTGTGCTAAATGCGACACCTAACTCAACCTCCTTCACTTTATCAACTTAACCTTTTGGCACCGGAATTTTTTTTTAATTTTAGCACACCCTGTATATAAAATGTGAATAATACAGGAACCAAATATGTTAGAATTATGAAACAAACTGCATTTTGGAGAGAAAAGAACGGAGAGTCTATACCATGTTTAAAATATTCAGTACCTATAATTGTTGAATAAATATATAAAATGCAACTTTGGAGGTTAGCGGTGCGGTTAGACCCCTATAGGGGTCGTTAGGCGTCAAACGGTTAATAATATTTGGCAAGCAGTATACATGACAAAGCTACTCACTGAAAACTGACAATAATAAAACAAGTCCTTAAAAAATTAGATCAAAATAACTGATGGCAGCATTAGAATCAAAATCCTTTGTTATAGAGTTGCACAGAACTAAAGACACTGTAGTACATCCTACTCATGTATACAGCAGAACTGCTGTAAGTTTACTATACTCCCATATATTACCTTGGTGTAAGAAAATTGAGCCTTGCTGAAGTATGATCAACATCTAGAAGAGGCTGCTTGCTATTCTGGATCCGGATGCCATATTTCTTGAAGTAATATTCATCAAATGTTTTATACTCTGAACCAGGGAATGAAGATTTGGGATTCAAATGGCCACAGATTTCTGCTACATAGAAGTACTGTGAAAAAGAAATGAATGAAATAAGATCAAACTAAACTTCATGCATACAAATTCAGAACTAAAATCACGAGAACTATTCAGCTGGTATGTCATGCTCAAAGATTAGAAGTCTGGTAACCACAAACGGGTTTTGGCGCCCCCTGGTGGTTGTTTCATGAAGGATAAAACAGCCAGTTTGCTTACTTCTGTTGTCCAATTAATATCAGAGCACTGCCACTGGTCTCGAACACAGCAATTCACAGATTTGCTTCCACACTCACTCCACACTATGCAGTTCCTCAGTTCAATCCCCTTCTCTCTGCTGTCCACTCTCCTCACTCTGCTACACACCACACACTGACTGGCTGTGACATGAATGTCCCTCTCTTGTTGTCCGCTGGCCTTACATGCCGCTTATTGATTTCTCAAACTTTTTACTGTTCTAGTCAGGGCTGGATAGCCCTCTTCTTGAATTTTTTATCTCTGTCTCATCCAAGAAGGTTCTGGCAGACCAGCAGCCTTGATGTCAGAGGCTTTGTGGGTCGCCACACTACTAGGTGCTGTTGCTGCCCTCTGTTACAATACAATGTACATAAACATACCTGTGGCTGATCCTGGTTGCGGTACCAAGGCATGATAACAGCATCATGATATTTTGCAGCTTCAAATGTGAATCCTACTCTTTCCTCTTCTGGAACTGGGTAAGGTCGAAGGTCTCGATTCTCATATATGCGTTCAAGGAAGTTCCAGTCTACTTCTGCAGCGCTCCCTTTAACTGGAACAGAACAATACTGTGTCTTGAGTCTCAAAATTCATATGTTCTTCTTGAGAACAGATTTACATGGCAAAACATAGATATACCAAGCACGGAAATGTCAAGTTCATTGGTATAAATGCCTTCTTCTTTTTGAACAATTTCCTCATACAACTATGCAGAAGTTTGTTTTAATATAAAGATCAGTTAAAATAAACTTTACTTTAGCAACTAATAATAGTGGAGGCCAGAAGCTAAAATCTTAATTCTTAGTTCACCATTGTTAAATCATATTTATCCAACTGTCATAACTCGACACCAGAGCAACAGTCAAATTCCATTCTCATAAATACATAGTCTTTTCATATATAAAACTTGTGGTACTTGAAAGAATTATTCTGTTCATAACACAATTACTATACTAATTATACTGAAAGAATTATAAAGATTAGCACTTAATTACAAAAGTCTACATTGATCAACTCTGGACCTTACGTTTTATGGTTGGTACTATGAAGTAGGAGTTCTCTGAAGCCTGGGGATCAAACATCATGAGGTACTTCTGTAGCCGCAGAACACTAGTGAAAGTGTAATTCAGGAATGTGACAATCTTCTCCAAGTTATCTGGTGTGAGGACTACGGATGATCCTGCTAATTCTAATTTCACACTCACCTCTCCGGAACGAGTGAAAATTGGGAACGGGCATATCTGTAAGAAATAACCAAACTGCATTATTTGCATATAAAGTAAGTAAATACAATAAACACTGTGCCATAAGATGTATAAGAGAGAAAGCCTCCTCCTCCTCCTCTTTCTCCCTGTTTTACCAAGGATAAGGCCAGTTCTTTGTATTCAACACTCTTTCAAATATCTTTTGTTTTGCCACGCAATTTATCTCCTATTCCAGGGACTACAATAACATGTCCTCTTGTGAAATCTTGCATCTTCCATTATCTGATTTCTGCACTGATATAATGCCACTACATAACCTTTATAGCGGTGATTTTCCCAAACTGTTTCCTAATTACTCCATTCTTCTTCTTCTTCTTCCATTGGCACTACAGCCTGTTTGGGCCTTGGTCTGTCATCTCAACTTTCGTAACAATAAGTTTTTTACTGCGTGGGGTTGTTAGCCCTACACCAAATCCCCACCCTGGAGGACCACAGTATCCCTTTTGTCTGGGTCATTATCTTTGACCTGTCTGGCATGGGTGGCCCTACCAGTAGCATTCGCTACTGCCAGCATAGCTCTCAGGATCATGTGACCGCACAAGCCCCACCACTACGTCAAAGTAGGGATAATTACTCCATTACTTATTGTTAATGCAAGACTCATAACTGATAAAGTACTAACACATCACCCTGATTATTAAAAACAGAAGGTGGAGGCTATTAAATCTGCAACAGTACCTTGCTAATTACAGGGTGCACCTTATCACTTACTATATCTTGTGAGTTAGGGAGTCCCAACAGCTGTGACAGATTTCACATACCACCTGCTCATTCACTGGTCAAGACATACCGGTTCTGAATGTCTTAGTGTTTTGGAACAAACTTTGCAGCAACAACTGTATCTCAACACACACAAAATAATCTGATAATAAGACACACCATCATCCCAACAACAGCTTGGTAAATGAATGCGGATTGTCCTTTTCGACACAAATGGTTGGGGACATCACCACCCCCTGTGCTGAGGACAAACAGGTTCACTCTCAAACACTGCGTTCATTCTGAACACACATTGACAGATGAAATCCAGAGACCAAACGATCATAACACCTTGTTTACTGCCTCACTGGCACCCACACATGTGCTTACTAGCTAACTCACTCAATCTCCCCACAAAAGCCAGCACTGTCAGCCCTCAAAACTGACTGACAAGGTTCCGGCATACCTCTTGTTTCCTGTTACTCTCTTGCTCTCACTCTCTCCCCCCAGCTATAATAATCATTCCTCTGCAGCGAATGATAAAAAGACAGCTCTCTATCTTTAATCACTGAGTCAATTTCCACATGGTTCTTCGCAAGTCATCTTTGAAAATAACTGTTCACAAGCATGAGTATTTGCCATGCTGGTTACTGAGCACTGGAAAATCACCACAAGGCAAATGCTGTCTACAAATACCAAGAGCAGCAGTATCACAAAACACACATATCAGGTTTTTGTATGAATGGGGATAACATAATTGCTGACAGCATACTGTTTTGTTTTGTATTTCTGAAATTAGATCACAAGCTGCATTTCAGGTGTAGAAGGGCCAAGAGTGGCACGGCAGGTGGATCATGCTGTCTTACTTACACCTTTACTTTAGGTACCCATTCTTTTTCAGAATGTTCCAAAATTAAACCATATTGGAACAATGAAGCTGTATACTTCTGACATCAATGCATGTCACAAGTACCACAATCTTCTACATAATACACAGTAACTGGATGCACAAATAGAAATTACTGTACTGCAGAAAACAACAATGAATTATAACACCAAACTAACTAAATAACCAACCAAATCCTTGTAGAAGAGTCCTTCCCAAGAAATTGGCAGTTCCTCAGCTAATCAAGAAATTCCCTGTATTTTTATAACCTGAAACTTCATTACTGTAATCACAACAGCTCACCACTTATCCCTGTCCTGAGCCAGATTAATCCAATCCACGTCATAACATCCAATTTCTTTATGATCTATTTTAACATTATCCTCCCACCTTCACCCAGGTTTTCCTAGTGGTCTTTTTCCCTCAAGTTCCTCACCAAAACCCTGCGTGAACCTCCCCTCTCCCCAGTATGTGCCACGTACCCCTCCCCTCCCTTCCCATCTCATCTCGCTTCATTTAATCTCGAATCATATTTAATAATTGAGGAATAAAAGACCAACTTGATGTCACTTGCTATTTTATTTCACTTCTTATGTGCTCAACATGTTTCGGACATTAATATGTCCATCATCAGGAGCTTGCGACTATTCTGTTGAATCACCACATTGGTCGTATTGTTCTTGGTTCGATGTGTGTTGGAGTTTCGGTGTGGTTGGGTTGAAGCATTATCTGTGTCGCAGGCTTCAGCTTGCGACTATTCTGTTGAATCACCACATTGGTCATATTGTTCTTGGTTCGATGTGTGTTGGGAGTTTCAGTGTGGTTGGGTTGGAGCATTATCCGTGTCACAGGCTTCAGCTTGCGACTATTCTGTTGAATCACCACATTGGTCGTATTGTTCTTGGTTCGATATGTGTTGGAGTTTCGGTGTGGTTGGGTTGAAGCATTATCCGTGTTGCAGGCTTCAGCTTGCGACTATTCTGTTGAATCACCACACTGGTCGTATTGTTCTTAGTTCGATATGTGTTGGAGTTTCGGTGTGGTTGGGTTGAAACATTATCCGTGTTGCAGGCTTCAGCTTGCGACTATTCTGCTGAATCACCACATTAGTCGTATTGTTCTTGGTTCGATATGTGCTGGAGTTTCGGTGTGGTTGGGTTGAAGCATTATCTGTGTCGCAGGCTTCAGCTTGCAACTATTCTGTTGAATCACCACATTGGTCGTATTGTTCTTGGTTCGATGTGTGTTGGAGTTTCAGTGTGGTTGGGTTGGAGCATTATCTGTGTCGCAGGCTTCAGCTTGTGACTATTCTGTTGAATCACCACATTAATCGTATTGTTCTTGGTTCGATATGTGCTGGAGTTTCGGTGTGGTTAGGTTGAAGCATTATCCATGTTGCAGGCTTCAGCTTGCGACTATTCTGCTGAATCACCACATTGGTCGTGTTGTTCTTGGTTCGATGTGTGTTGGAGTTTCAGTGTGGTTGGGTTGAAGCGTTATGGATGATGCTCCAACCCAACCACACCGAACCTCCAACACACAGCAAACCAAGAACAATATGACCAATGTGGTGATTCAACAGAATAGTCGCAAGATCCTGATGATGGACATATTAATGTCTGAAACATGTTGAGCACATAAGAAGTGAAATAAAACAGCAAGTGACATCAAGTTGGTTCTTTATTCTTCAACTATCACAATGATGCACGGTCCAATAAACATAAGATTCATATTTAATAATATTCAGACTCAGGATCCAACAATGCCACAAATATCATGTATTATTTTGCACTGCAATGGTGAATGCGACAAATCTTCTAAATACCAAAGTGATGACTTTATGCATTACGCTACGTATCACTGTCTAGACAAAAAAAGAGTTGTGTTGCTAACACGGGCTGCAGCATGGATTACCAAATGGTACTATTATGGCAATGTTATATTCATAACTTTTTTATGGTCATTATGTGACTACAGCATAGTTATGGGTCAGTGTCAAATTCATACACCAGGATGCACTTTCACTTCCTTACCTTAGGAATCTGCTTCAATGTGAGGATTCCAAAGCCTTGAGGTGAGTCTTCAGGGGGATAAATTTTTCTCCCTCTTGTATTCTGTTCTTCAGGAAGAGGACAAGTCAGCATCATGCTGATATCGTACAAATAGGCGGGCTGTGCTGGGACCGGCCGGCAGTCCGTCAATGCATCCGCAATCTAACGAAGACACAAACAAACCTTTAAATGACAAGCCTGGCATTTAAACTTTAGCACATGGATTATGAAGAATGTATTTATCTGAACAGAAAAGTATAAAATTATTAAATAAATGACATTTTGTGGAATATAAAACAGAGATTATGCAGCATGACTTTAAAATGCAGCAAAGTTTCCCTGTTGCCTAAAAATATGAAATGAATTTGTAGGGGTGTTTTTTCTAAGTACGTTCACATTACGTGAATGCTGGTTGTTTAAAGGTTGACTCTGTACTGTTAAAGCTGTAATTACAGCAGAGGCAAGTTACAAAGCAAATTTAAGATTGCAGTGTTATTTGATGTCATGCTGTATGGTGTTGTAATGGTTAATAACATATGGAGGAAAACACTGCCTTCATCTGGAGGGCAGATATATATGGTCAAACCTACGTGTAATGAAACTTGTATGGAGACCAGAGATTTTCTCTGATCCTGAAAAATACAAGACATAAGAAAGCCATAATAACACCTGTGATTATACAAACAGTCCAGTGTGGAAATTTTAAGCACAGGGAAGGCAATTAAATGATGACTCTTCTCATCTGACTCCCAATTCCGTCTGTAGGCATCCAACTCCCTAGCTCCCCTGGTGGTTACTGGATGGTGATCACCTCTTTCACTGCAGAACTTCTAAAATTACTTCTTGTTAGGGACTACGACACTACAAGGTGGCCCTACCCATTACCTCCCCTACTGACTGGCCATCCTCTCCAGCTGCCTGCTATCTATAACAACTATACCTATAAAGCACACACATCTCTTGCCCCCTGTGACAATTGTTTTTGGATGGCATGACCCTGAAAATGACGGCACTACAGTCTTTAAAATGCGGAAAACCACTAGCCTAACGACAAAGTGTCAAATCCCACAAAAGTTGAATTGTCAACAACACTGCTTTCGGAACCTCAAATCTGGCAGGAAGTGACTGGTTTGATATGCATGCTTATCATTTATTTTTGTATGACTTCTTAATTTTAGCCTATTCCAAGCAACTGTTTCAGCTGATGTGCCTGTCCAATCCGTGTAGTTCAGGCACATGGTGCAAGAATGAGAAGCCAGCTTTACCACTGTTTTGTTGAGCACATAAAAAGGACAACTATGACATCTCAGTCCAGTAGCAGTCTTCAGGAGACAAAGAGAGGGCTCCTGGGTGCTGTATGTGGAGAGGAGGCCCACTAGCTGACCACCTGACATCACCAGGTTTCATGTTCCATCTTATCTCAAAACAGTTGTGTAAGGGTGAAATCAGCTGGTTGCCAAATGTGATAACAAATCAGTGCAGCTGTTAAAACCGTAACTCCAGAGACATGGACATGTGTGTAGGCAGTAGAAATCTGTTTAGCCAAAAAGGATGCAAACACAGAATCCACAGAAAATTTTTGAGTTAACCTTCATTTCATTATTTGTCATTCTCAACAGTATAACAGTTACAAGATGGGGGAGGATGGGGGGGGGCATGTACAGAAAGATGCTGCCAGACTGCTCAATATAAAAAACAGGCACACAGTGGCAAGATGTATCTTAATACTTAGTGTGCTCCTGTATCATGCAATTTGTTAATACTTAGTGTGCTCCTGTATCATGCAATTTGTTAATACTTAGTGTGCTCCTGCAACATGCAATTTGTTAATACTTAGTGTGCTCCTGCATTGTACAATTTGTTAATACTTAGTGTGCTCCTGCATTGTGCAATTTGTTAATACTTAGTGTGCTCCTGCAACATGCAGTTTGTTAATACTTAGTGTGCTCCTGCATTGTACAATTTGTTAATACTTAGTGTGCTCCTGCAACATGCAATTTGTTAATACTTAGTGTGCTCCTGCAACATGCAATTTGTTAATACTTAGTGTGCTCCTGCATTGTGCAATTTGTTAATACTTAGTGTGCTCCTGCATTGTGCAATTTGTTAATACTTAGTGTGCTCCTGCACTGTACAATTTGTTAATACTTAGTGTGCTCCTGCATTGTGCAATTTGTTAATACTTAGTGTGCTCCTGCATTGTACAATTTGTTAATACTTAGTGTGCTCCTGCATTGCGCAATTTGTTAATACTTAGCGTGCTCCTGCATCATGCAGTTTGTTAATACTTAATGTGCTCCTGCGTCATGCAATTTGTAATACTTAGTGTGCTCCTGCATCATGCAATTTGTTAATACTTAGTGTGTTCCTGCATTGTGCAATTTGTTAATACTCAGTGTGCTTCTGCATTGTGCAATTTGTTAATACTTAGTGTGCTCCTGCATCATTAAGTTTCCCTCTTATGAGAAACTTTAAAACACAAACCATCAAACTCACAAGACAGTAGACTGTACAGCCATGCCTCAGAAAATTGGGGATAAATAACACAATCACTTTAAAAACAAATGGATGCAATAAACTAAGCCAAAAAACTATACTTCTAAGAAGTGAACATTGTTAAGACATGCAGAATGCATATGCACATGCACTGGTGACGGAGTGCGATGACTATTGGAGTGGTTGTTACTCGAACCCCATTTTAGACAGCGCAGTGGACTGTGTCATTTATGACGTGGAGATGGGATATAAAGTTTATAGACATTTGTTTACTTTTGATGGGCACGAAAGTGCATTTTTACTGAGACTGTGGCCCAAAAATTCTCTGCAGGAACACATTTCCACTTACAAGATGGAAGTCAATGGGAAAGTTGGGCCTACTATCAAATCTCACACCACAAACACATCTCCAAAACCGCGCTGCTCGCATTACGCTTGGGCACCGCATATAGTGTTTCAATATTAAAGGTCACAAACATGCGTTTTCACAGCCCTGGTCAGACTGAGATACATGAAAATGAACAATATTACTGAATTTATGTAAGAATGTCATCAAAATATTCATACTGGCATGGCATTCAGTTCCTGACCTCATTAATTAAAGCCTTTAATTCGTAAGTCCCACCCACTACAGCTGACAACTGACAACCAACCCGTTTGTAGTAGTACTGTCTCCTCTTAGTGGTACCGGGACGCGGCTCACACGAGTCCCACGGTATAGCCTCATCCACCTCATCAAGTGCCAAAGTGGCCTCATCCTCCTCATGGACACGGAAGCTCTCCTTGCCAACAGGGACCAAACTGTCATCCAGCTCTTGCACTCGATGTAGTACTTTACATGTTTCTAGTGCTGCAATTCTTCTGGCCAGAACTGTGCTAGACATGGGCTGTCCCTAACAAAACACACAATTCAGATACTCTAATAAACAGTAATTAAAGAACTGCCAGAGACAGGAAGAGACAAAACACAACAAGTGGTCCTACAAAGATGTCACAAAGGGGCTTCAGTGGTCTAGCGGTAGCGTGCTGCCTTTAAGTACCCAAGTTCGCGGGTTCAAATCCGGCTGAAGCCGTCAGGATTTTTCAGGGCGAAAAAATCCTCAGCATGCCTTCCTTCAGAAGTGAAGTAAAGCTGTGGGTCCCATGTCGCAGATTTGCAGCATGTAAAAGATCCCTGAATTGACATGAAAGTCACAATCTCAGGCAAAATTACCGGTTAATTCTCGCCCACATAGTTCCACCTTTCGCTACTAGGATCTCTTGCGTCGTTGCGGACGTGGGGGGACCTGGCGGTGAATGTGGGAACGTCCAAAGAGGCGAGAGGGATAGGGTGAGTACAATAAGCCTACAGACTGCAGTACATCTGTGGCGTTAGCCACGGGCCCTACTGAAGAAGAAGAAGAAGATGTCACAAAGCCTAATTTATTACTGCACTACCAGACATACAAGTCTTGTATTATGATGACGCAATCTCAAACTTATAATCTAGCAATAAAATGCAATTTATTCCATGGCTGAATATGCTGGACTCTTACGCAGATGGCTGCACAGTAGAATCCTTGAGAAGCCATGCTTTATGCCATTGTCCATAAATGTATATATGTGATTACGTTGGCAATACAAGCAGGTCTCGTTTTATGCCAGGGATACTTTCCTGAAAAATGCTGCGCAAATCAAACACAAAATCCCCATTTAAAACAGTGCATTTCCTGGGGGTTAGCGGATTGACAGCCTCATCCTATACAGCATATGACTATATCACAAGTGGACATATGGACCTGTAGAGTGTACATCTACTGTATATAAAGCAAATATACATTTCTATACAATATATTTATTTATATCTAATACAACAAAAATGTAAGAGACTCACATCCAGTGTTTTTGGTACCGTTGATTCTGATAGTACCGTGGTAGTCTTACTACACAAACACTCTAGTTACTGACTTAGCACTTTCTGTAATTCTTATCAGCATTGTCACAAATTGTACCCATGCCAATATGAGTGTACCTAACACTATGGCATATGTAAAAAATTTGTTCACCTTTCTAAAGTCAGCTTATTACGTCCAATGTCTCTTCTATACTGATTGTCTTTCATTGATTTTTCATTTCCATTGCACAGGGTGATGCAGATTTGTGTGTCTCACTCAATTTCATACCAAAAGCTGATGATGAAGGGGGAATTACATGAGCTGTGTGCTTATATCACCAACGTAATCAATCCGTATACGTAACCGATGGCATGACAGTGACGTCACTTTCTGCTAGCCCCCAAAACAAGACAAGTGCAGCCACATCATCTGTGCCAAATCACATTAAACCGAAAATTATCACATATCGTCTATGCCAAATCATATTAAACCAATCATTATCATGTAAATTCAAAAGAGATGTAAATTTTCGAGCTGCATTACAGTAAAATTGCTCAAAAAAGAAATAACGTAAAACAAGAACTGCCTGTAACAGGAACTTAAGACTCTTATTAAACAATATTTTGAGTCTAATGTTACCTGTTACTTTGTGAAGGCAAAATTCTTACCACTATATCTTGTTTAACAGGAGAATTTATAGGCAGCCGCACAGTACACACATATGATGTCTGCCCGTTATCAGTGATGGTCTTGATGCTCCACAGTGGCGTGAGGCGTGTGAAGGTATCGCTTGGAAGCTTCGCACAGTACCTGGAACAGTTACAGACTTTAGCATTACCATGTAACCATTAACGCCAAAGACTGAAGTGTCCTGGGATGTTAATACTGTGTCACTGGGTACTATAATCACTTAGCATAACATCCCATACAACACAAATGTTCAAAAACAGCCTATGAGAACCACAAACCCAAAAAGTATTACACCCAGCAAACTGCCACTTCCAGAACCAAACCCATGAACTGGAATGCTGGTAAAACTAATTTAACCTCCACTGACAATAAGCTAAAACATCAATGCTGCACACATGTGGTCTATCTGAACAAGCACTGCAGGTCTTAAATGCTAATATCATCGGCACAAGTTAAAATATTTTGGTCAACCCCACAGTCTCAGACTTAAAGTTGCCTATTTCTGAATGGTTAGTCTTGAACTGATTTCCCAGACACAAGGGTGTATTCACACATCCACATACAGATAGACCAACTGCAGATGACTCACAGACTCCTCGCAATGTCCGCAAATAGAAGTGTGGGAACGAACTGGCCAGCGGGCTTGCCATGTGACACAAGAAACTTGAAAGGTAGGGGAGACCAAGTGGAGCTTCAAAATAACTGCCATACACAAAACATCACAAAACTTACTTCACATGCTTCTCAATACCTCAGCAGCAATGGGTACTTAAGCAAAATACAAATATTCTGGCAGGCTCTTTGAAACCAATCTTAATCCTCATGTTCAGTCCCTTCCCCACTCCACTCCCCCCACTATGTAAGCAAACTTATAACTCTGTTCTTCCTTTGTTGAAGTCCTAGCTACTATACATTGTGATACTGACAGAGAATGTAACAATATTCCAGGCAAAAAGTGAACAGTTCTTTCTTGCAGTCAGCAACTCACACTAATCACACTCTGGTATCAAGCATTCTCTTAACACATTGCCGTCGGGCTGGTCTTTTAATTAAATACCCCCTGGTGACCGGACGTTTTAAACGCTTTTAATGTTCATTCCCATAACATTTTGCAGGCTTATCGTTCTAAAATAAGGTTCAA
>Ga0131853_10018618_pt1 | contig 12637 bp, 16 predicted proteins | sample TergutLab28metaG_FD_92764 | JGI IMG/M metagenome (GOLD analysis project Ga0131853, IMG submission 92764) | Labiotermes labralis P1 segment gut microbial communities from Petit-Saut dam, French Guiana - Lab288 P1 (version 2) (version 2) | ecosystem: Host-associated > Arthropoda: Insects >...
AAAACCCCCCCTTAAAAAGGCAGCTTCTGGAAACTTTTTACACACAAACCACTATAAAATCTCCACCTCCCCCCCGCCCCCCCCCCCCCCCCCCCCCCCCCCCCCCCCCCCCACACACACACACACAGTGACATAAGCACAGAGAAAATGAAAGCTGCAGAAGTTACTTGTGTGTAATACTATGCAATCAATACTTCGATTACCTGTATGTAACACTATGTAGTCAATAATTTGAGTTTTTACAAAAATGTTAAACAAACACAGTTCATAACACCACAAAGTAAACTTTTTTAGCTCTTTACATTCTACTTTAGCTGTAAAGTGCTGTACCATTAACGAAGGATTACTTGTAATCTCTTCCAGTTCTACCATGGTCAAATGAATGTGCAGTCAGTAATGTTACAACTGGAATTATTTTGTCTACTGAATTCAGAATTCAATGCAGCATGACAATATCAGAACACTTCTGGTATCTCCACTGATAAAGATAGCTTCCAGTGGATGTTATGCACAATAAACTGAAGAACATACCAATGGATCGTAAAGCGTCCCAACTACAAGTCCAAATGACAGCCACAGAACCCATATCAAAAGTGAGTTCCCACAATTCTGTTATCTGTTATCTTACCAAGACAACGTTCCTAATTCCATGAAGCAGAACAACATACTGTGTTTCTAAATTTATATCCATATGAAAGATATTTTTGCCTGAAGATGAAAAGCCCCACTGCCAAAACCATTAATGGATGAACAGGAAGTACTGGAAACTTAGCTGTGCGTGACAGTAATCTGCAGTAAATCAAATATATAGTTCATTTACATACAGATAGTGACAGAGGCTGGGGGAACATAAATTTCAAATTTCCGAACATTGAACGTAATTACCTCTATTCCAGGTGACCCTCTACCAACAACTTCAAGAAGGGAGTAGCCCTCCTGCAAGGGAGGTGATGTTATCTCTTCTATGGACTTAGAAACTTGGGAATGCAGTTGGATGAGCTGTGGCGAAGAAGCTGAGACCTTTGTCGTTGTTAACTGGACTTCGAGCTGATCCAGTTTCGTCAATGCCTGAGGCAAAACACATTGTCACTAAATTAACCATGCTAGTCTGATTAAGAATCTGAGAGTGTACACTCCAGATGTTTCATCTCAGTATTTAAGGTACACAATACAGTTTCTTGTCAAGACCTCGTAAAACAAAAAAATTATACACCAATTTTTAACATTCATAGGTCCGTGCATCACTAATATATTCACAGCTTATAACCAACAAGATGTAATATTTCACAATTTATTTATTTCTGTAAGACGCTCTAAATGTTTCAGACTGTTTTTCCATCCATCATCAGTAGCCCAAAACTGCACATACAGCATCAGATATTGGTCTGACAAATACCTGACACTATATGTGCAGTTTTAAGCTCCTGATGATGGACGGAAAATCATCTGAAACAAGTAAAGCGTCTTACAGAAATAAATAAACTGTGAAATGTTGCATCTTGTTGGTTATAAGCTGCGAATTATAAACCGATTCATTACTTGTCTTGAGTGACAAAAATAAACCAACACCTGAAACTGCTACTAACAATATGAATTTAAATGTTACACATGTGGTATCTTTCCTCCAGTGTCACATTCCAATTGCCAGCTACACACTAAAACAAATACAGTCAACTGTCTGTGTGTGTCTGCAGCTGTGTCACCTTCACCTCCTCAGGCAATGTGCTGAACTGACATTAACCAACTAAACAAGCGCCCCTTTTTAGGCATGACAGTTGTAAACTTTTAATTTTACATGCGTTTTACAATTTCTAGGCACAGGATGGTGTTCCATATTACAGATAATCCCCTTATCCTGAAAACCCCAGGTCTGAAGCATTCTGGATTAAAAAAAATCCAATATGTGCACAAAACACAAAACTAATCCTTTTTTTTTTCTGTGTTGAGTCTTACTCCTTAGGACTGGAACTGTTTACTCTTTTAACATAAAGTGCACAGATAATTCCTTTACTATGTGACAAGCACTGGCAGCTCAAAACAGATTCTCTCCTCTGACAGGTAGTTGGTAACAATAAAATGATCATAAGTGCTGATTTAAATGGAACAGTATGTGCCACTTTCAGACTCACAAGAACAACTGAAACTGACAGTAGTTGTGCAGAGGAAGTCAGAGCATTATGACCAGTAACACAGGTATTCATTCATTCATCCCATTGGCATGTGCAAAACACGACGATTCCTTGCCATTCTCAGGAGCTTCCTCGATTCCTCTCTGTTATGTACTTTTTCCTGCCACGCTTATTCACCAACTATTCTTCCATCCTCTCTCACCTCATCTTGCCACCTATTTCTTGGTCTGCCTCTCCATCTTGTTGTTCCCAAATTCATAAACAATACTCTTCTGGGAATTCTATTTTCCTCCATTCTCTGTACATGCCCAAACCAATGTAATCTATTTAACCTTATTGTCTCTATTATAGTAGGTTTTTTAACAATTGCATAAATTTCTTTATTGGTTAATATCCTCCAATTTTATTTTTTATTGTCATATACTGGGCCTAAAATACTTCTATACACTTTCCTTTGAAAAATGTTCATTTGATTTCTATCTCTCTTTGTTAGTGTCCCAGTTTCCGATGCACCTGTTAACGTTTTATCTATTGTTGTGTTCTTTAGTCTTAATTTTAGTTTCTTTGATGAGTTTTTTTTTAAATGTTTGTGGCATAAAGTATGTTTTGTGAGAATTTTTTATTCTTTTTGCAAGTCTATTTGGTAATTATTGCCTTCATTGAGTACGACTCCTAAATATTTTAAATTTTCAACTCCTTCAAATTTGTGATTTTTTATGTTCAAGTGTCCTATTTTGTTTTGTTTTAAACTGTTTTTCCTTTCCACTATCATACATTTTGTCTTTTCTTGGTGTATATGTAGTCCAAACTTTCTGGCAATGTTTTCCATTTCTACAAAAGTTTTCTTATTTCTATTTCATTTTTCCCAATTAATACAATGTCAGTAACCAAGGTATTCCTGTTAAAAATATATTGGGCTACAGGGCAGTTGTGTCCTGTGCATGTGATTTAATATTGTCATTTCCTCATTTCTTCTAACGAGTAAGTGCTGCACATCAAATTTGACTTTAGGCTTGTTACAAATACCCAGTAAATTGCAGCTGCTGATAAGAGACAAACGCTATCAAACAAATGCACGTTTTTTGACAGGACCTGTATTTCTCTGCAAGGGTAACTTGGTGGTAAACAAACCTACCAAATGCTGTCAATTTGAAAGTTGTTCCACTCAGTGGACAATAATACATAAATTGAATACAAAATACTCCTCTCAGTTCAGGGAAAAACATCTTAATAGCTCCAGGATTATGAACAAGATGGTACGAAGTCAGATTTGTTGACAACGATGCTGGTGCACAAGGCAGCCAGGATGCTGTCACATATACACACAACACACTACACTTACAATTTAAATTGCATAGGGTGGTCATCACACAGAACGGCCATCTTAACACTGTCATTTTATATTTTGTGTTAAAGTATAAATTTGCTGTATGGGTAGCTTCATATGCAGAGGCTCTGCATGAAATACAATTTGACAACACAAACAGCACACAATATAACACTGGGTGATCGTGGAACTGGTATGTAGTGATCAGTTCCATACCAGATCATAGTGGAATGGCTGCTTGTAAGATGCCAAAAATGTTAGAATGCATGATGATAATGCAACTAACAGAGAACACACACAAGTTGCATGTTACAAATACCCCCCCCCCCCCCCCCATGTTTTGGTACACACAGCCACCCTCAGATACATTACTTCAGACATTAATGTTGTGCAGTATGTAAATTTACATGTGTGTAAAAGCATAGATAAGATTTGCAGTGGTGTAGTAATACTAAAAATGCATGGATCCAATATACAATTACACTGTGTAACATGTCACAACTACCAGACCAGAGTGGGTATGAATGTTATTTACTTGTAGATATCTTCAGAATGTATGAGATGCTTCTAAAGTATCACATCACATGTGTATAGCACACCATCTGTTACACAAAGCATGTGTGTGTGTGTGTGTGTGTGTGTGTGTGTGTGCAGTCATAACAAGTTTCACCTCCTACACAACTGCTTATTCAATGAAACCAGACCAAAAAAAAAATAACCACTGTCTTACATAAAATTGGTGAACATGAAAGGCTGAAACCTCAGACACCGAGGTACATGAACACCAAGACTCTACCGTTATTACAACTAATGCATAACGGAGGATAACAGGACATAGGACAACACTAAAAGTACACAGAAGCTGTTACAAAGGGGAGCCAGGGAATTTACATACTAATAATAAACTTTAAAATAAAAAATTCAACCTTAATTCACTAACCCATCACAAATAAGCAAGCTAGTATTTCAACTTACAGTGTAGGCAGAGCGGAAGAAAGTAATTGCACGCGATAACAGGCCTTCTCTCTGTTCAATTGCATCCACATATTCAGCACTCAAATTCAAAACACTGTAGGCTTGTGCAACAGCTTGTTCTGCTGCAAAATGTCCTGAAGCTACAAGCTGCTCAGTCGCCTTTGTTATCTTCAGTGCTCGATCTTGCAGCTCCTGCAAATTGTGTATTCTCATGCAACACTGCCATTACACAGCATATCTAACTGTAATAAACTGAGATGAATTATACACTCTAATTACTAAAATATACTCTGTCTCCACTTCTTCCTAAGGGAGTTGTTATGTCACCAAGCAGAAACAGTGCATCATGATAACACATGAAGAGCAGCAATCCATCACTTATGAAGACACTATACTTGTGGTTACCAATGAACTAATTTATTGGATGAGTGACCAACAGGTCATGTACTCCTGCTATGGTATCTCTTATCCAGGATACCATGGAAAAAAGCTATATTATGGAACACATAATTTAAAATTAGCACCACGCAATTCCAGTAGCTCTCACATCTTCAACAAATGTCCCTGATGATATACCCTAAGATGAAGACTTGTAACAGAAGTTAACCAAATGACATACCTTCATTATGAAGATGAAAAATTTTTTTATTTACTTTTTTGTAATTTTTAAATCTGTGCAGTACAGTTCAGGCATGGTACAGCAATTGCAAAAAAAAAAAAAAGTGTTACAAGTCCCAACCATTCTGGATAAAAGATTCCATTAGGTGTACTGTATAAACTACATACATGTTCACTTTTCTTTCGTTACTGATTCATGTACTACTTAACAACACAAGCACCAAATGTGTGGGTACCAATAAATATGACATAACACAGCTAAAAGCAGCCATACTTGAATTTGTATTGTTATGGAATTTAACTGGAGTGACTGATGCCAGCAAAGAAGTATAGCCAAGGTAGCAAATTTTCAGGCTCAATACACAACTGCAATTGCTGCCACTCAGCCCACAACCCACTTGGACCATACCCACAGCTCAAAACCTCTGATTCTATAACCAACAGGAACTTAACTGTTGTAAGAGATAAAAATCACACAGGGCATAAAAGAGACTTCCATATACTGCAGACTGCAAATGGAATAAAGACAACTAATGTTTGTTAAGGTCATGAAAACAGGAAACCTGAAAGACGCTGTGTGCAGGACAAACCAGAGAACATCATCAAGGAAAAACTGATCAAACTGTGATGAATGTGGTGAGGTACAACAGTTTCCTGACTGACCATGAGATGGCTCTGCTCTTGATGGCATATAATTGTACTGCTGAATGTAGATATAGATACAGTAGAGACTGTCAAGTTATTTCCTTCTTGGAATGATGCTGTAGCATGTGTGATTGTTTAAGTAATATCTGGTTAACAGCAAGTGTGTGTGTTGCCCCATTTGTGATTTTGGTGTACCTAGAAAATGGCGAACTTGAAATAAGAGCAGAACATTGATTAGAAAGTAAATGAAGATGTTACAAAGAAATAAAATTTGTCTGGAAACTAACTGATCACATCACATAGTCACAGATGACAAAAACTAAAGTATAAACCACACACAACAAGAAATTACAAACTGGATGGTGCAACAGTTGTGACAACAGGAGAACTAACAACTTGCCAGCTCTCAACAACCAGCACCCATCTCCTCAAAGAGGGAGGGGGGAAAAAAGCAATGACTCCATTTACCTTTGCTTCTGGGAACAGTTTCTTGTGTTCATGCAGCAGGAGCTCAGCACTGGCTGGTGAATTACCGAGATGATCACAGCATCTTGCTAGAGCTTCCTTGCCAACTACCAATACTTCTTCCAGTCCCTTTAAATCACTGGCCAGCAATGCAAGGGCCAGACACTGCTCCAGGTGCGTTTTACGATTCTGCCACGCGATCTCCAATAGCCTTCGGCGATCATGAAGATTTTCTAGCCAGTGTTCCACCTGAGAAACAGCTAAAAGAAGGGGGAAAACCAGTGAGTTCTGAATCAGACATATTAAAATAACAATTTTGGAAGTGGTGTTATTCCAATCTGCCTCCACCCAACATTTAACTCCCAATTTTAACACATAGGCCAGAATCTCATCCAACAGAAGGTGAACAAAACACAGTGTCTTGGTGTATTGAGCCACTGTTTACAATCAGCCAGAAAACAATAATTCCATTTAAAGCAGTAAGCAGAAGCAACCACAAATGAAACCAGTTGTAATTAATTACAAACAACCTGACAAAAAAATCAGAAAAATGACAAAATACACGTAAGCCTTGTTTTATGCCCCTTTGCTTTATGCATTTCCTGCTTTAACAACCCTTGCCAATTCACACCACTTCTTAATTTGCACTCTCCCATTTTTGGTTTAATGCCCTCTGGCTGGCCGTGAACTTGGACACTGTCAGAAGGCACATAACAAAACAAAAGACCTCAACACATCATAATGAAATGCCTGATGATGGGTGTACAAGCTGAAACATGTAGCACTGTTTTCAGGAATAAATAACTTGGTCAATGGTAAAGTTGTAACTGATGCTAACTATGCTAGCATCATCCACTTTCAAGAGATTAATTAAGAACAATGTTTATGGTCAAAATCTTAACATTATCCATTGTATTTGTGCTGGGGTACATAAAGACTATCAGTTACAGTCAACACCTTAACATTGCCCATTATATTTGTGCTGGGGTTCATAAAGACTATCAGTTATGGTCAACAGCTTAACATTATCCAACTTATTTGTGCTGTGGTTCATGAAGAATACCAGTTATGGTCAACACCTTAACATTGCCCATTGCATTTGTGCTGTGGTTCATAAAGAATATCAGTTATGGTCAACAGCTTAACACTGCCCAACTTATTTGTACTGTGGTTTGTAATGAACAAGCAACAGGCATTGATGACACTGAGGTAAAGACTGCTGTGAACTTCAGCAAATTGCAATGGAGGTGCTTAAAAACCTTGCCTGCTGAAATAAGCTCTCTCTTGTCCATGAGGGCATTCATGATGATGATGGACAAATCTCATATTCTTTGTAGGCTATGCATAACAAACACTAAGCAATTAATATTTAATTGTCATACTGCACAACATACTAATTCTATTGGACCTGAAGATGAAAGTGCTCTGATCCTGTGAAGCTTCAGGAACACTCACCCAATGACACTGTCACATCCCAGGCAATAACATTGTAAGGACCTCTGACCTCACAATATATTCCTTCACCATACGCAGACTGTGAGCTCACCCACACCGGCAAGCAGTTCTTATAACACAGCATGTTGCAACTCTTACAGTTGTCTTGAACTCTGCTTGACACTCAAGCTGTATACAAGTCAACATGATGCTTACCAAATTCTGCAGATGTCTTAATATGGCCTGGCCTGGAGTCCAATGTCCCCTCTGCAGACAAATCTTTTAACTTTTCCAGGAGCAGTTTGCCGTCTTGCAGTGCAGCCATGAGGGACTCCAGCACCAGCTTTCTTAAATCGTGCAGTTTTGTCAGGAACTGTTTCACAGTATCAATATCCACTGGCAGTGTGCAGTCTTGACACGCAATCTCCAAAGCTCTCATTCTGTCAATACAAACCTCAGCTCGACTGTAAAGCATAAAATAAAGAAGACGTGTCAGTCAGATTCAGACAACTTAAAAGACTTCCCCCTGTAGCACTTCCATGTACTTTATGAGAGGCACAGTAGATCACACCCTTCCTGGTGAAAAATCTGTATGATAAAGGAAGGTGTGTGTGTGTGTGTGTGTGTGTGTGTGTGTGTGTGTGTGTGTGCGCGCGCGCGTTCGCGTGCGAGCGTGCGTGCGTGCGCGCGCGTGTGTGTGTGTGTGTCCATCTGTGGCAGCCATACCTCAACCAAAAATAAAGCCAATTGGAGTAATCCCCCATTTATTTCCTGGTAACACAGGTGATTAGTTAAATTACATACCACAGTTAGCCATATGTCATATATCATACTTTATATTTCTGTTAACTTACAATTTCAAGTATGAAGCAACAGAATTATGCAAACTATATGTACCTGTCTTTAAAAAAAAATTATGTTCCAAACAGGCCCTAATCTGTACTCGCTTCACACATGTTACATATAAATGCATCATGGATACAAAAGAAAGTTAATTTGTTCATGACCTTCTTTAGGCATACACTTTGGCTAAACAGATCATAATGACAGATGACTAGCACAGTTTCTCAGTTTTTGTAAGTGTAGCCATTAAACATTTTACGAGATCAGAGGGATTTAACAAATTATGAAGCAATGAGTATTTCATATTATGAGTGTGTGAGGCATATTCTTGCCTTAGCTATACAGCACGATAATCACATCGTTCTTGCACCACATATAATATGTTGTCATCTGTGGCCTGTCTGGCTCTAACATATTTTTCCACATTATCTCATAAATGGCACAATTTTCAGAAAAAGAAATTTACTGAACACAAAATGTGTGTTTTTTTCTCTACAAATTTTGTCTCAAAGGTTTCTCATTTTATGAGGAACTGATAGAGATACTGTCATAAATGTGAACAGGTCTTCATTTCAAGCATCTGTTATTCTTGTCCAGTTTTAATCAACACGAATTTTTCTGAAAGATTTTTTAAAAATACTCCAGTGTCTAATTGCATGAGAACCTGGCCAGTGGGAGCCAGGTGGTTCCATGCGGACAGACAGACGGACAGACAAACAGACAATAAGAAGCTAATAACTGCTTTTTGCAATTTTACAAACATGCCTAAACAACTGCTCAGTTCTTGCTGCCATACACAAATTCAATACCTCAGTATGAATACAGCTGTCTCTACATCATTTTTCAAATTAATTCCATCAGGTGCTTTTGATGACGTTTGTTTTTAATACACCCTGTGAAATTTGCAGTGAATGATGTGAGTTATGCTACTGAAACATTTCAAGACCTATCACATTGGTTTCTTGTTTTACTACTGTCCTGGCATCCAGTTCAACTCCACTTTCCCACACAGCTGTTTATCTGTTGTACTGAAATTTGTGAGCTGAAACAGTTCTGTATTTGCTGCACACCTGCCTGTCACTACATACTTCATGTTAAGTGTATTCATTAACACAAATGACACTGCAATATGGAGACTAATGCTGTGCAGCGCAGAGCCTCATTTGTTCAACAGAGAGTCTTATCTTCACAAGGACTTCCACATCAAAAAACCAGTCAGTCTCTGTGTGCCTTACTGCACATCAGACACACCTGTGCAGTTCACCACCACTCACAACAATATACGGTATCATAAAGAATGCCTAGGCAAAGACTTAGACACTTAGATTGAGTGGTAAGTCTGGTACATCAGTGGGTACAGCAACTGAGCAACAAGCTGGACACAAATTAGGTTCAATTTCTTGCAAAGACACAAATTGAAACTTCAAGTCTTCTGCGATGTGACGCTGTGTTGTTGAGCGGCTGGTTGTCACTTCAAGTAACTGCTGTGCCTCCATTCAAGGTCAGTCAGTCTTCTTGGACTGCTTGACCCTGCAGATGACCCGTTCACCCAACAACAGTGTCACATCCCGGAAGACCTCCAACCTCAGCAGCACAGCTGCGACAATCTCAAATAACGCAGATATTTTATCACCACAACCTTATCCAGACTAGGTGTGAGGTTAACGAAAAGTCTTCAGCAGTGGAGGCCAAGGCTCTTTCTCCAGGTATGAAGCACCAAAGGCATTAAATTGACCCTGCACATTCACCCAGTGCTGTGATTACCAGCTGTGCCTCCACTTCCACATGTATTCAGAGTATGGTATTTAATTAACCACAAGTACAACGTTGTTCTGATTCAATACCACAACAAGCGTGTGTATCGCAAATGCTGCTGGACCAGAAACTGCAGATACACAAAAAAGTTACAAACAACAATTACTGGCTAAACGTGTTACTGAACACTAACAGCATACAACCCTCATTATACCGACTCCTATATTTAGGCAAGGAGCCGGGATAACTCAGTCGATATAGCGACTCACTACGGGCTAGACGGTCCGGGGATCGAATCCCGGTGGGGGGGGGGCGAGATTTTCCTCACCTGTCCAGGCCGGCTCTGAGGCCCACCCAGACTCCTATACAATGGGTACCGGGTCTTTCCTGGGGGTAAAACGGCCGAGGTGTGGAGTTGACCATCCACCCCCACTAGGGCCGAGGTTAAAGAAAGAGTAGAGCTATACCTTTTCCCCTTCTGGGCCTTCGTGGTATGTTCTAGGGTGACCTTCACCTTTACGTTACCTTTATCTTTACATGTAGGCAATACACCTAGCATATTACATTTAAGACTTAGAATTGAAAGGATGAACTGATTGTGTGAGTGAGATAAAGCGTGCGTGATATCTTCTGTCTGTGAGTGACGGGTCAGAGCAACCAGAGACCATTCGTCGCAGGCCTCTCACCGCCGAGGATCTCGTTCGATCCCAGGCCAGTCCACATGCGATTTGTGGTGCACAAAGTGGCACTGGGACAGGTTTTTGTCGAGCAGTTCAGGTTTCTCCCGTCACTATCACTCCATCAATGCTCCACACCCATTAATTAATTAATTAATTAATCGCCCCGTCCAAACAATCCCAGCAATTACCGGTACAGCCAAGTGCCACACTTTCAACACTGTCAGTGAAACCGACATAAAATTGTGGTTGACAGCGAACTGGATAATTACTAAACTCAGCCCAATACGACACAAATATAGCGTTTCTTTTATCGATGCACCGAGAACAGCAAGATTTATGGCACAGAAAACCTGCATCCGCCGGGAAATCCCGCGGCTGCGATTCAACAGCCGCGCTATACAAAGCCATTTCCATAAACCCATGAATGTAATTTAGGCCACGTAATTTGCTCACCTCTGGTATGCGACGTTGATATCAAGGATCTGTTTTCGTTGCTCCAAATGTGAGTTCACATCCTTCCAAGCCAGACCCAGGGATTCAGCCATCGCTGCATACACTTCCGCCCGCGGCTTCTGCGTAGAAATTAGCTGGTCGGCCTGGCGAAGGAGCTCTTCCACCGGACTTTGCTTGTTCTGCAACACAAGGACAATGGTTTGCACATGACGGGACTTGTAGGCGTTCTTTACAAAGTAGGAACAGAACGCCTATGTGGAAACCAAATACATGACGTAATATCAGCCGCTAAACAATTAACCGAATTTTCGTGAAATGCGGTACGGCAATTTCACAGTTCTTTACAAAATGCTGTCGATCAAGCAGAAGTTTCATACAGACCAGCACAGTGAGAGACAGACAGGTTGTGCTCTGGGCAGGGAACACATTGCTACAGACCACATAGACACCTACAGTCAGCCAACAGTAGGCACATACAGACACCTACAGTCAGCCAACAGTAGGCACATACAGACACCTACAGTCAGCCAACAGTAGGCACATACAGACACCTACAGTCAACCAACAGTAGGCACAGACAGACACCTACAGTCAATCAAAAGTAGACACATACAGACACCTACAGTCAGCCAATAGTACGCACATACAGACACTTACAGTCAGCCAACAGTACGCACATACAGACACTTACAGTCAGCCAACAGTACGCACATACAGACACTTACAGTCAGCCAACAGTACGCACATACAAACACCTACAGTCAGCCAACAGTACACACATACAGACACCTACAGTCAGCCAACAGTAGACATATAGACACCTACAGTCAGCCAACAGTAGACACAGACACTAGACATGCAGTAAAAATGAACAAAAGAGCCTATGTGAGCTAAAAACTTGGTTACTCTACGGATCTTTGTCAACCCACTAGTTAGATGCTACGCAATTTTATGTGCAAATCGACTAATTCGTCCTGAACTGTAAGAAATCCCTGAAGATGATCAAGCCTGGTCGAAACATGTACAAAAGAACAAACTGGCTGACGCCCGCGCACACAGGCTGCATGTTGCATGTTTGTGAGGTTCAGATGTCACGTTACTGCAGACGTTACACATTTGCACCGGCTTCATTCTCCAGAGAGCTCCCCTGTAAGTGGCCACGCCCTCCACTGAATTACGACAGCGACGCTCTGGATGTCGATCTGTGTTAATTATGCACGTCTGCGCCCCCCCCCCCCCCCCCCCCCCCCCCCCCCGCTCGTTCCATACACACACTCACCCAGCCCCCGTGAGGCGGGTTTACGCGAACCACC
>Ga0131853_10018619_pt1 | contig 12636 bp, 6 predicted proteins | sample TergutLab28metaG_FD_92764 | JGI IMG/M metagenome (GOLD analysis project Ga0131853, IMG submission 92764) | Labiotermes labralis P1 segment gut microbial communities from Petit-Saut dam, French Guiana - Lab288 P1 (version 2) (version 2) | ecosystem: Host-associated > Arthropoda: Insects >...
AACTGATGTACTGTGTTGTGTAGGGGTTCAACTGCTGTACTGTGTTGTGTAGGGGTTCAACTGATGTACTGTGTTGTGTAGGGTTTCAACTGCTGTACTGTGTTGTGTAGGGGTTCAACTGCTTTACTGTGTTGTGTAGGTTTTCAACTGCTGTACTGTGTTTTTTAGGTTTTCTGCTGCTGTACTCTCACAGAAGATTCGAGTGGAAGTTCAAATACTACACAGTACCTTGTAGAGTTTTGAGCAGCTGAAGAGTACTCTGTATGGGTTCTACTCATACTGTTGTAAGGTATAGCACACTGAATCGAAAAACAATTGTGCAGGTTTTGAGACGTAAGGCACTGTTCACAGAGTTAAATTTTTGTATTATATTTTTCACAGAATTGAACCGTTATATGACATCTGTCACATAGCTCAACTACTGCACGGAAATGTGCTAGGAATCAATTGTTTTATATTATCGTGCTAGGGTTCAACTGGTATGCGATATTGTATTTGGGTCCAGTAATTTCTGATAACTAGTACAAATTTCTAACCCCCCCCCCTCTGAAACAAGAAGAAAAACCTGATTAAACATTATTTTATTCCATTTGATTTTGTAATACTCAATTTCTTCCGTCATGGGTGAGTAAGCAGTTTATTATTTTGACGATGTTTTTTCATTTGAAATGGTTTATTCCTGTCAAATTAAAAGTGCAGTTGTTCTGAAATGAGATGAAGGAAAGGGTTTAGAGATGATTGTGAAATGTTTAAATTAATAGTCCGAAGAAACGCACTAAATTTGTTGTTCAGGATTACTTAAAGCTGGCAGTAGTTCGGCCTACCAAAAACAACTAAGTATTATAAGGCAGCCGGACATATATAACAGGTGGAAAAGCCTCTCATTTTACACAAACCTGGCACAGTTCCATCTACTTACTACCTTCACACAGCAGTCTTTAAAAGAATATTTTTTCTATTGCGCTATGTACGCTGATATTCTTACTTACTTACTCCATGTTGCAGAGTCCTTCTTGAGAAGCTAAGTGGTTTGCAGCTAGTCAAGAAATTCCCCGCATTTCTCTAAACCCGAAGGTTCATTACTGCACTCACAAGCGTCCGCCACCTGCCTCTATCCTTGGCCAGCCCAATCCAGTCCATATACCCACGTCCCACCTCCTGGAGATCCGTCCTAAGATTATCCACCCATCTACGCCTAGGTCTGCCCAGTGGTCTCTTTCCCTCCGGTTTCCCCAGTAAGACCCTATAAGCCTCCTCTCCTCACCCATACGCGTCACATGCCCAGCCCGTCTCAACGCTGATATTCTACGTGTCATATTTTAGTTTGAAACAGTGTGTGTAAGCGTTTCTCGTTCCTTAGCCACTGTTTATTCCACTCGGTTTGCAGAAAAAGACGGAGATTCTTTCTTAAGCAGCTAACACTTGTTCAGATATTCCATCCTCTGTAGCAGTGTTTCTCAACCGCCGGGCCGCGGCCCGGTACCGGGCCCTGGAATTAATTATACCGGGCCGCGAGAGGTTCACCTGGAATTTATCATTTTAGTTTTCTAAGCAATTTTCGTGAGTAAATGTTTTATAGTCGAAATATTCTGAGGAGAAAAATATTCGTGAATGTGTCGAAAAACTCAGGCCCAGATGTTGGCCTGACGAAACTACAATACGCTACAAGATTTCATTAGTCCAGTGATTGATAACTGATTTAAATGTAATTTTATATTTGTAAACATGCCACACCTTATACATAAGTGTACTAATACTCTTCATGATTATGCCATAATTAATTATTAATACTTATGTTAGTTTAACGTATGATCTTAAAAAATGGAAAGGTATTTACGAGTAAATTTGTTGAAACCGGGCCCTCATCTTATGAAAAAATAATTTACCGGGCTGCGGTCTCACAAAGGTTGAGAAATACTGCTCTATAGAACCCTACGTTCAGTTATATTTCCACATAAGTATACCCACACGTGTTTCTTGGCAATGTCTTCTTTGTGTGACAGGTATACTGCAACTTCACGCTGACTTACAAAGTATAATAAAATCCTTTGTCGGCTGCTACAGTTTCCTGACTAATTGCATCGGCAGGTACCCGGAGGCTTCTGCAACCGTAATTCTTAAGTTCAGCACGCTCCGTGTATTACATTGGCCAATCAGTATGTATTAAGCACTCATAAAATATAATTTTCACGCGGCTTATAAACGCTGTATTACAAATACACAAAATGTGCAACCATTATACGATTGTAGCTGCCAAAGGGGGGGGGGGGAGAAGGCACTAAGTGGCGCAGTTCCTTGAGGCACTGCGCTACAAGACGGGTTCGATTCCCAATGGTACCACTGGAATTTTCCATTGACTTACTTTTTCCGACCGCACTATGGCCCTGCAGTCAATCTTGTCTCTAACTTAACTGAGTACGAGGGGTACTTCCTGCGGATAAAGGAAGCCGGTGCGTAAGGCTAATAACCTTGCTTCATTCATGTACCGACTGCCTCGAAAATCTGGGAGTCTCAAACACCTTAGGACCTGTCCAGGCCTGCTGAGTGATGGCTTTACCTGACTTCCAAAGAGGTAAAAGCCATTCATGCTTAACGAATACAAGAGAGCAGCTACTAAGTTACAAAATAAGTTTACTGTATTGGTGGATAAAAAATATCGCACTATTTCCTAAGCAAAGTCGTGCCCACTTACCACGGTGGACACAGAGTATATACAAAGAGAAAACCGTTGTTAGTTCTCTACTCACCTGAGTGATACATACAGAACTTGACTGAGTGAAAAAATATATTTGTATTTGAATGTAATGACAAGCACTACGTAACCCGAAAACGTTTTACCTATTATACAGCTACTGGAAGAGCCTAAAACTTCAAGTGTCATGGATTCGATCACAAATATATCCACTAACATTTCTTTTCTCGTGGCGCAACAGCCCCTAGAAGGCCAGGACCTCCTCATTATCGAGGCTTCACGTACTCACTCAGACATAGCACAGTCGGTAGGACTCCTCTGGACGTGTGATCAGCTCGACGCACAGACAACACACAACATTCTCAGGAGACAAGACATCATGTCCCAATGGCACTCGAACCCGCAGTCCCAAACAAGCGAGCGGCCGCAGAACGACGCCTTAGACCATGCGGTCACTGGGATTGACATCCACCAATATTACAGAGATTAAAGTTCGTAGACAGCTTTTAACGCACAGATAGCCAGTCCGTGACGGCGTCAGTAAAGCAACCTCCCCGGAAAGTCGCTTATTCATTACACACAATTGAGACGGAATTTTTAAAATATACTTTCGATATAATGAAACGGATATTATCGTGACATTTTAAAGAAAAAATGTTGTCTACGAAAATAACATTTTGGGCACGTAAATTCAAAACAGATATACGCTCTGGTGAGAGTGTCTTTCAACCGAATCCTTTGCGGTTTTTGAAACTTTCTTGTACAATACGCTTCCTGCTTGAATGCGAGAGTGGTAAGGTACATACTGTCGAATTCGATGAAGAAAAACATACGAGGAAATTCGGGAATAGAAAGATGAAAGAGAGGTATAAATAACGACCTTTATTCAGTTACTTGGTTCCAAACACAAGATCCTTTTGATGAAACAGACCCTGCATTAACGTAGTTCCTAAAGAAAGGGGGAAAGTCAGTTCAGTATATTAAGTTACAACATTTTACGTCTGGGAAGATGGATATCGTCTTTGAGGAATGTGCGTGACGTCCTACCTTCTACTGGAATCGATTACTGGTTTAGTGTTTGTATTTTAATACACTGGATCAGAAAAAAAAGTACGTACTTGCAAGTATTGTTTTCTGTCTATGGAAGGGTTATGTTTTCGTACAGCGTTCTTGTTTTCACATTCATACCGTGCACCTTGATAATTATCAAAGTTTTTTCACCAACTGATGCAAAATTAAGTAGTCTTAAAACAATTTTAAATTTACACTAAAATTTACATTACAAGCTCCTACATATTTCGGTGTAAACACCATCTTCAGGGAGCACATTATTTGAGCTTGCTAAAGTTACAGTTGTTAAAATTAATTAAAATACATCGATGTAGTTAATTCGATGCCGTGGCTGCATATATTATTACTGGGTCCTTGTTAGTGTATGTATGTGGCACTCTTCAGAATCAGTGCCACATACATACATACATACATACATACATACATACATACATACACTAACAAGGACCCAATAATAATATATGCAGCCACGGCATCGAATTAACTACATCGACGTATTTTAATTAATTTTAACAACTGTAACTTTAGCAAACTCAAATAATGTGCTCCCTGAAGATGGTGTTTACACCGAAATATGTAGGAGCTTTTTAATGTCAATTTTAGCGTGATTTTAGAATTGTTTTTAAGACTATTTAATTGTGCATCAGTTCGTGAAAAAGCTTTGACAATGTTCTTGTGTTAGAACATAGTGGGAAATGAAAGTCACTTGTATTTGTAAACAGGAACAACACCAATGTTAGAAAAACAGTTATCAAATACACAAAGTTGACGTTTTCCATCTGTCACATCCATGTCCATACTGCTCGTCTTGAATGAAATAATTTAATTTATTAATGTAGAGTGAGATCAAATAATACGAGTTTTTGCAAAAATGTATTTACAAGAAGTCAAGGATATAGGGAAGTGCAGCTTACAACAACGAGGTGAGAATTTCAGCGTTCTGTAGCCTGCGTCGGGTAGGATCGACGGATTGTGTCGAGGGTCGGAAAGGAATTGCAATCAGACATTGCTCAATATTCCAGAGCAACACGGATCTCAGCGCAAAAGTTAATATGGCAGCAAAGTGGCAAATAAGCATAAGCAAACGTTTTCCGTTCTTCGTGATCAAATTGATGTTCCGCTGCTGCCAGAAATGTTGGAAAATCTGAAGGATAAAATGTCAAGCGCTTTTGCGAATTTTCGTCATGAAGAGCTGGAAGGGTCTGACAAGAAAGGAGAGTATTATTTGAATGCTTGCAGAGCCACAAACGGAGTACACACTGCGTGACCTTAATGTACAAAACTATTGTTTGGCGTCCTCTGCCCAGTGGCGTGAGTTTCATTTCTGTGGACAGTTTAACTTTTGAACAAAACACGTTTAGAAATGTTCAGGATTTTGTGTTTATCGTGAAAAAAACCCAACCACATTTCCAAGGAAAAGTAATGCATTATCTGTATTTAGTGGGTGATATTTGATAGAATGAAGTAAAAGTTCTGGGGAAAAAGTATAAGTTAATATTCAGTATAATGTAGCAACGATTATTGAAAGCACGTGTAAAAATCTTAAGAGCCTGTGGGATATTTCCCTCCAATTACACGCTTCAAACGCCTGAGGGAGGTATCAAACTTTCAACAAAGATAACGTACAAATACTACATAACCTACATAACGCCGTGCATTGTAAAATGTAACTACTATGTTTCCTTCAAAACTGACTGTTCAATATATTACGTTAAGAGATTTCGTAAGTGGGTTGTTCTGAGAATAAAAATGAGTTTATATTCATAACTTGTGAAGAGAAAGTAGGAATATTTAATATAGTGCGTAAAGAAACTGGTTCTAAGTTCGAATATTTGGGAAAAAAGCCAACAATTTTAAATTGAATGCATGGCAATGTTAGGAGTAGAATAAATTCAAATAATGCCAGTTAATATTCTGTAGAATTTTCTGTCTGCCAATTGTATATCGAAGAATGTAAATATAACAAGACAGCCAATGTATGTATAACGTGACATTGAGGGGCGTTCGTGGAACTAATGTTGCAGTAGAAAAGGAATAAATATTATATAATTCTGAGCTTGTGTCTGTAGCTTAGTTATCCAGCATGCAAAGCGCATGCGGCATATTGTCACGTTTGGCGTGCCCGGCTCTACAATATTCCTCCATGTTTTCTCATAGACGGTACGATTTTCGAAAAAAAAAAAAAAATACTGAACACAAAATGCGTGTTCTGATTTCCTCTGCAAAGTCTATCTGAAATACTTTTTATTCTAGGAAGAACTGAGAAGAATTGGAAAGAATTGGCCTTCATATAAAGCACCCATTCTTATAGTTAGATTTTAATGTAACATGACATATTTCGATGGATTTTCGAAAAATACTCAAACCTAACTTTTCATGAAAATCGATCTAGTGGAAGCCGAGTTGTTACATTTGGATGAAAGGACAGACAGACAGACAGACAGGCGCACTTAATATGCTAATAGTTGCTTCGCAATTTTCCGAGAGCACTGAAAACGTACGGAAATGTAATTTTGCCCATTGTTTTAGATGGGTGTAAAGCTTTGTCTGAGGGTGTTCGAGAATTTGGTTATGGGGAAAATATATGGATGGAAGATGGAGGAAGTAACAGGAGACTGGAGAAAACTGCATAATGTGGAGTTTCAAAATTGTAATTCCTCATCTGTATTATCCTAATTATAAAATCGAGAAAATGAAATGGGCTGTGTTTGTAGCACGTATTGCGGCGAATGAAAACCGAGATAAAGAGACTGCTTGGAAAAATTAAGCATGAATTGGACGATAATATTAAAACGAAACTGACGGAAATAGGCCAGCAGAATATGGAGACTGCATTCACCTAGCTTTGGACAGAGAGAAATGCAAGACTTTTAAAAACTGTGATGAGAATTCGTGTTCTATAAAAGTAATTTCTGGAATATCTGAAACTCTACCGGCTTCTCGGCCAGGACTGTGCCCCAATGAATTGATTAATTAGTGCCTAAGGCCGTATCCTGCAACTACACCAAATCCAGTAACTTTAAGTAACAGGAAGTGAGAAGAAACGTCAAAACTCTACACTAACATCTTACTTCTGCAAATTCACTTGCAATACGAGTATCAGAGAGCACTGTTACATCACTGTTTTAAAGCTGGTTATTTATCGTTCCTGTAAAAGATCTCAAAGTGCGACCTGCTGACGGTCCACTGGACTTGATAAGAAATTAATCGTACTGTAAAAATATCCCAAATTTCGTCGTTGTAAGAAATCACATATAGACATGTTCTGTTCCTCCTCCTCCTCCTCTTCTTCTTCTATTTCTTCTTCTTCCTATTCTTCTTCTTCTACTACTACATATGTGTAAGAAGAATAAATAGACTAGGTGTTTATCTTTACGGGGCGCGTGTTACGATTCGGACGGTTTGTTGGACAACAGCAATGAATTTTTTAATAGCCCCATATCGACTTTAATAAGTCAATAAATTTCACATGGCTTTCTAAAATGGCTAGAATGGTCAGTCGTGTAGTCATATCGATTGATATTAATGTTCCGGAGTAACAAGGTGCCTCAATCCTCAGAATCTAAGTATATAATATATATATATATATATATATATAAGAATATGATCGGCTACACGCGCAGAAAGAGTGGATTAATCCGGAGTCCCTCCGTTTCAAACCTCCCGTGGAAGTGCATTTACAATTATTTATGGGTAGAACGTCATATTCAATATCGAGGAAAAATATTAATTTGTAAAGTAAATTACTTATACTTTTTACGTGGATACTGAAGAAAATTAAGAATTTTGACGTTTAGAAACTTATCAGATTCTCTTGTGTTATACTTATCCGATCACTAATGAATTCAGTTTGCGAAACATTCGAGAATAACACATCCCATGGAATGGCGGGCTTATATGAATGCCAGAATAGTTTTCGAACCCATGACCCAAACCCCAAACTCCAATGTCGTTTTATCACCACATTTGGCCATCCGACGTGCTGCGTCACCCTAACTACGGGAAATTACACGTGATGAATTTTTAGAATACTTGCTGGCAATCAAATTAAATAATTACTCAGAACAGAACAATGCCGTCCTTTATTGATCGCACTTGGGCAGCTGGCTGAAAGGTCTAGAAGTCACTACAATACATACATGACGAAAGATAATACGGCAACGGCCATTGTGTTCGGTTATTCTTTCCACACCAGTCACCAGGCGGGAATGTCACAGCCGCCGGGTCAGTACAATCTGGCTTTTCCAAATGAATTCCTTTGAAAACAAATTTCCCAACAAGCTTCACTGTGAATTTCGAGGTAAAACAATTATGCAGTTACTAAACAAATGACTCCAAAGAGACCCCATGCTCACCGTAGGGACATGAGGTTTCGCTTTTCCAATAACGTCTATTTGTATCCTGCGATTTTCCACGAAGGTCAAAGCATGAGCCGGACACACATATTCAATGGCACTTCTTGACATTTTAAATAACACATCGCGACGGAGCCGATAACAGAAGAAATAGGGATTTATGGTGGTTTTAAACGCGACTGAACTCGTCAAAGGCATGGTGGTGCACAGTTCAGGATATTTTCCGCTGTGGTCGATACATCACATTGTGAAATATACAAAATAAATATATACACATACCGTCAGTCACAGCTGTTCATACATGGTTACGTATCATAATAAATAATCGTATTTGCAATTGTTGCTTTTGACGGTATATTTATACATTTTAGTTTCTGGATATTTTATCTTCCTGCCTTGCACAAACACAGTATTTGTGTAACACATCAAAGGCAATGTCTCTGTTAAAGAAATTCTTTAAAACAATATTCCTCAAGGTTGAGCTGAATAACGGTACATTTTTCTCATAATCCTTTGTATAAACTAACTCCATGCAGCAGAGTCCTTCTTGAGGATCGACCAGTCCCTCAGCTAGTCAATAAATTTCTCGCATTTTATGGAACCCTGCAAGTTCATTACTGAGCTTACAAGAGCCCGCCAACTGTCCCAATCCTAATTTGGATTAATCCAATCCATGCATTCCCGTCCAACGTTTTGAATATTCGTTTCAATACCATCTTTCCATCTACTTCTAACTCTTCCAAGTGGTTTCTTCCCTCAGGTTTTTCCCACTAAAACTCTGCATGCCACTCTCCTCCCCACATAGTTGCTACATGCTCCGCCAATCTCATTCTTCTTGGTTGAACACCCGAATAATATTTTGTGAGCAGTACACATAATTAAGCTTCTCATTATTTAGTCTTATCGATTCCCCTGCTAACTTGTCCTTCGTAGGCACAAATATCCTCCTCAACACCTTATTGTCGAACACCCTCAGCCTACCTTACGCCCTCAATGTGAACGACCAAATTTTATACGCATACAAAACAAAAGACAGAATTCAGTTCAGTTCCTTGTTATAAAATGGTCCGGGTAGCTTTGTCGGTATAGCGAATGACTACGGGCTGGACGGTCCGGGATCGAATTCCGGTGGGGACGAGATTTTCTGCCCGTCCAGACCGGCCCTGGGGCCCACCCAGCCTCCCGTAAAATTGGTACCGGGACTTTCCCTGGGTTAAAGTGCGACCGGGGCGTGCTGCTTACCACTCACCCCCTTCTAGTGCCGCGGTAATGGAAGAGTAGAGCTATACCTCTACCCACCCTCTGAGTCACACCGGGCCTGTAAAAGGATTACTTTAACTTCCTTGTTATTAAACGTACTTAACACGATAACTATCAATCTCTGTGCTTGCACTACTGTTTGAACAGTTACTCGCAGACCATAAAATATGAAGCATAAAAAGTTCAGTGCGTGTTAATGGTCTTGTTTACGAAGTTTTAACGCTCTTTATCAATTTAATGCTTTTCCAAGTGAACTGTAGGGAAAAATTGGTAGACCTTCAATTACACGTCGTGTGGAAAAATATTCTTAAATTGAAATCAAAGGAGAGACGTTAGGCTACATTGATTTGGTACTTGATGTAAAGAGAATTCTAAACTTCGCTCACGGGTTACTGGAATAAACCCAGCACGCAATACACTAATGCTGACTCTGTCAAAGACAAAGACAGTACTAACGAAGCAAGATTCACAAAATGTAGAATGCTCAGCCATCTACAAATCGAATAATGAAAAAGGTCATAAATAAAATAGTCATTAAATACGTCACAAATATAAACAACACGTCATGGTTCATTATTATAGATTTATATCAGCTGTCAATAGGACATATGCTGAAAATTTTGTATTTTCTACACGATGAATAGTCAAATGCCGAGAGCTATTATCATTATAGTATTAAAATTAACGTGGACCGCAGTAGCACAGTGGTTAAGGTGCTGTGCTACAAATCGGAAGGTCGCTGGTTTGATCCCAGCTGGTGTCGAGCAGCTTCCCTCATCCCGGACGCACAGTCTGCTGCCCTGCAACTGACCGCCGACCACCAGCAACCAAGGCATTACACACCATATGCGGCAATAACACAAGTATAGTCTCGAGCTCCTGATGATGGCCATATAAGTGCCTGCCCGAAATATTTTGAGCAGGTTATAAGTGCAATAAATCAATCAGTAGCATCCAGTTGGTTTTCTTCTCTACGCACTTTCAAACAGGTTAGGGCTGATTTCGTCCAAATCAATTTAACGACATCATTCAAAACTTACTATAGGCCTATTTAACGTGATCTGCATTATGGGTTTTAATGAAATATATTGCAGAAACCCAGCTACTTAAACGAAAGGCACCACTTCAAAGACACAGACGTAGTTGGAAGCATAATATCAAAATAGATCTTCAAGAAGTGTGATGAGGTGCATGGGCTGGATTGATCTGGCTTATTACAGGGAATTGTAGCACGCTGTTGTGAATGCGGTAATGGACTTCCAAGTTCCATAAAATGTGCGAAATTTCTTTGCCTAGCTGAGGACCTAGTAGCTTCTCATGAAGGACTCTGCTCCATAGAGATAGTTAGCTACTGAAAGTTTAAGTTCTGAGTGTGCTTTGGGATTGCTTATTGTAAAGTACGGAACTTCCTACTTGTAGTTATCAGTGCAAATTACGTGTGCGTCCAATTGACGAAAATAAATCACGTCTTCGGAATAGCCGGCAAGTAGGGACTTAACAAAACTTTCAAACAAAGAGGGTGAAAATTCAAAAGATTTACGTTTCTGTATTCTTAAAATTGTTGTTGTCAATTGACTTGTAGGTTATTCAACGTCGTTTTGTCAACTTGATAATTTACATGTCAATAATTATCCAACAAGATGCAACAATATACAGTTTATTTATATCTGCAAACTGCTCTGCATGTTTCGAGTGGTATCTGCACCCATCATCAGGAGCTCATATCACTGTATCTGCAGTATCTGACATTAGTGAGACCGTTACTGCTACCTGTCGTGGACGCGACTAGACGGTATCCAGTTCCCATCCAGTCACGTCCACGACAGGTAGCAGTAACGGTCTCAATAATGCCAGATACTGCAGATACAGTGATATGAGCTCCTGATGATGGGTGCAGATACCACTCGAAACATGTAGAGCAGTTTGCAGATATAAATCATTTTTGCACCTTGTTGGATAATTATTGACACATGTTAAGCGATGCACGAACCATTGAATATAAAATGGATAATTTACATATCGTCAAAGGTGGAATCATTACGGATGATTGGAATAAAATGTGTTAAACTGATTTGGTGTTTATTGTAATATTCTTCCAGTAATTAATTTAATATTATTTTGACATTTATGCAAAGTGCGTTGTATGGAAATTAATTTGTAATACCAGATTTACAAGTACCAAACCATATACACAACTGGCGCTAGTAAGTTTCCTACATCTTTCGGCACGCCCTAGGTGCCATTATCAAGGAGTCCTCCCTGTAACTAACGTAGCGCCTTCAAAATGGTCCATTATTTATGCTAATATACCGGTGACAGTTACAAAGATGCAGGATGGGAGAGGGAATCTCCTGACACCGCAAGGAGAACAGAAAATTCGAAATGCGAAACGATATTTCTAGCCACGCAAACACATTTTTATATTGTTAGTGCAGAGTCGGGTCGAATACATCGTATCGTGTTCATACAGCGGTATTGGTGACAGCAGGGGACTTAACTCCTCATGTGCTAACGTGAAAATTGCCTCTCCAGCAGTCTGCGCAAACAGTAACAGACTCTGACACAAGCAAGGCTTTATCACAGACTACATATAGAAATTCACGACGGAAGAATTTGTATTTGAGGGGAGGGGTTCAGGGGTTCGAATGCCGCCTCGCTGACCAGCTATCACGAGAGAGTGTTGTCTTCCTGAACCTCTCACTGCCAATTCCGGTATCGTAACTCAAATTAGACTAGAATCGTTCCTTCCAAACACCTTAACTATGTATTATTCTATCTACCCCTAACAGTTTTCCAGTGTTACACCAGTTACTGCTTCTGAGTTGCTTTTCGCCATATATTCAAGTTTACAGCGTCTTCAGCTGTTAGATTCTTCTGCTTTATCACTCCTTTTCATTTCCCTTTCCCACGTGGTTTTGAAATCTCCCCTTCTATTTCTTCCTTCCAGCTACCACAAACGTACTCACATACGTAGTACGCCGTCCACCCTCTCTAACATGTTACTTACCGTATCTAAATTACTTCTTTCCGATTCCATACACATTCTGTTGCTAATCCCTGAACATTCCATACACATTCTGTTGCTAATCCATGAATATTCCATACACATTCTGTTGCTAATCCCTGAAAATTTCATACACATTTTGTTGCTAATTCATGAATATTGCATGCATACTCTGTTGCTAATCCCTGGACATTCCATACACATTCTGTTGTTAATCCCTGAACATTCCATACACATTCTGTTGCTAATCCCTG
>Ga0131853_10018620_pt1 | contig 12636 bp, 17 predicted proteins | sample TergutLab28metaG_FD_92764 | JGI IMG/M metagenome (GOLD analysis project Ga0131853, IMG submission 92764) | Labiotermes labralis P1 segment gut microbial communities from Petit-Saut dam, French Guiana - Lab288 P1 (version 2) (version 2) | ecosystem: Host-associated > Arthropoda: Insects >...
ACACACACACACACACACACACACACACACACACACACACACACACACACACACACACACACACATGCATACATGCACACAGTGGCATTGCAGTGATCATCTCTGCCAAGGATTGAATGAAGATCCCCTGTCAAGATGCTGTGTGAAACATTTGAAGACTAAGATTAACCTCAGTTGTATTTAAAGATTCAGTTTGCTCAGTGAAGTAAACGCGCACCATCTCAGTTATGAAAACTGGTAGGTTGTTGCTGTACAGGGAAATGATATGATACGATATATTTGTTAAATGCAGTTGGGTTTATACCTGGTGGCAGTATTACAATACACATTTACACACAAACAATACACAGAACAGCGCAATGAAACAGAGTACACAGAACAAAATGTACATAACAATAAGAATACATAAACATAACAATAAGAAAACATAAACATAACGATAAAAATAAATAATTTACAAAATTAAACAGAAGCATACAAAACATGCAACCATATATTCAGTGATAAAAGAATATGAAAGAATGTGATAAATGAAGCAGGCACATAAGCAGCAAACCTCATATGATCCATATATATTCTAATAATTTAGACACTGTGTTATTAAGACCTTCACTACACTTCACTACACTTGTTGACACTTCACTTCTTCTCTTTTAAACTTCACGCAACTACACTTCACTACCCTCTCATTTGGCTTAACCCCATTTAAATTTCCTACCACTTCATTTCACCTTACTTCACTTCACTGCACTTTTAGATGATTTTCGCCAAACTTCTATTCCTTTCATTTCACCCCATTTATAATTGCTTTCCTAACTCTGTTTCTAAAAATCTTGGGTTTACAAGCGAAAGTCCCTAACTCTTCTGCAGGTAGTTGGTTCCAGTTTTTAATAGTCCTATTTGCATAGGAATAATTCCCGATATCCGTTCTTTGCTATCTGTCCCTAATTTTCTGAACATAATCAACCCTACTCAAATAGTAAGGCCTTCACAATCTTTTGCCTATAGCTTTCCAAGCCCGTTCCCCAGAGTACGCTTTAAAAAGTGTGCATAAGTGCTGTCATTCTATTCTGAGCCAAGGTTTCCCAGTCAGAATCCTTCATATGATTTGTAAATTGAGCAGCTTTCTTCTGTACTCGGTCTAACACATTTATCTGTCCTTCTGTGCATGGATCCCAGCATGCAGACCCATATTCCAGAATAGGATGTACCAATGATGTGTGTGCTAAACTTTTTATATTCCTGTTTCCTGTTTTGAGAACATGCATTACAAAGTGAAGTGTTTTCCAGGCATTTTGTGCTGTATAATTTACTTGGTCCGCCCAGTTTATATAGCTTCATAAGATTATTCCCAAGTATTTACAACTGCTCGCTTCTGGAATTTTTTGGTCATCAAGGGAGTAACCCAGTAAATTTTTAACCCGAGCTCTCGTAAATCTTATTGCCGTACGTTTACTGGGATTTATTTTCATCCCATTTTCTACTGCCCATTCCCCCAAGGTGTCCAGATCGTTCTGCAAATTTTCTATGTCTTTTTATTTGTGATTTTCCTATAAATTATACAGTTATCAGCGAAGAGTCTAATACACATGTCATTGTTCCTCTAAATATCATTTACATACACTAGAAATGGCAGTTGGCACAAAACGCTCCTTTGCGGCACACTTGAGGTTACTTTGACTTCCTTGGATAGTTGCCCTCCTACCCTTTGTGTATGAACTACAAGGAATTCCTGTACCAAGATGACTACCATTGAATCCATGCCTGAGGCCGCCAGTTTTGAAAGCAGCCAATCATGAGGAACTAAATCGAAAGCCTTGGAAAAGTCTATTATAATTGCATCTATACAACCCCCTCATCCAAAGAATCCACTATATCCTGGCACACTGTGATGACTTGGCTTTCACATGAGTATCCTGGTCTAAACCCATGCCATCCTTCGTATAACCAATCATTCTTATCCTAGATTGTCTCAAATACCCTGCTATATCGTGTTCCAGTTGCTTGCAGACCTCAGAGTTCAGGCTTATGGGTCTCTAGTTTGTGACTGCCGATTGATCACCCCATTTGTAAATAGGAACCACTGTGGATTTTTTTCAGTCACTTGGTATTGTAGCATTGTATAATGGTATTTCCTGTAGTCTAGCTAGGTAAGGAGTCATGGCTTTCCCACCTAATTTCAGAATTTCACTAGGAGCTCTGTCTGGCCCGATTTATTTGTTTCTCCCGATTTTTGCTAATCTTTTTCTAATAACTTCAGTGTTAATAATAAGGGTTTCACCTGAGTTTGCTAATTGTTTTTTTGGGACGTTGTGATCACGGTAAAAGACAGAAGCATAATAGGAATTTAAGATGTTAGCTTTTTCAGTAGAGTCCATAATGATCGTTTTGTTGTGGTCTTTGATCGCAGGAATAATTTACCAATTTCCTTTCTGCCTTTTCACATATTTGTAGAACTCAGACCATCAGTTGCCTTCATTTCATAGTACTGACTGCAAAAATGTTTCCTGTGCAGTTTTTTTGGCTGCCAGCAATTCTTTACATAATCTTTTCATTTCCACTTGATATTGCTGTCCTAATTTTCTCTTGTTGTTTAATCTTCCAACCTTTACCTTATGCTGTTTCACTTCCTTATTGTAGTATTCAGGATCAGGAGTTTTTCTCAGAATTTTATGTGGGACAAAATGATAGATACTATTGAAGACTATTTCCTGAAAACGTTTCCAAATTTTCTGCACACAGCTACCATTACTTGTCCATGATGCGAATATACCCCTGAGGAAACTTTGTAGACCAGTGATGTTTGTTTTATGGAAAGCAGGTACTAATCTTTCCATTTGATGCTCATGGCAATTTTCTCCCCATTCTACTTCCAGTAGTATCCCGCAATAATCACTGATTCCCTGAACATTACTGCAAGTGGCCAACGCACTTTTGGGCCGAACAAGGTAAACATCATGTAAAGCATCCCCTTGTGTCGGGCTATTTACTGTTTTCCCATACCAGTCTATTTGAAAATAGCTGAGTCTGTCTAGATTTTTCCACATGACCATTCAAATCTGTGTAAGGTAAGTTGAGATCACCACCAATGATGCTATGCTTCATAGTTCTTTCCATATATCTGGTCCAGTCTGCCAATTTTTCTAACAACTGCATGTCCTCATTTGGAGCTCTGTAGATGCCTAAAATCCCCCATGTAATTTTTGGGTCCCTGCCTTTTACTTCTACTGCAATCATCTCATATACCTCGTGGACCCATAGTTCAATGCAAGTAATGTAATTTTTTACACAAATAAACACTCCACCACCTCAGGTGTGTCTGTCTCTTCTGAAAGTTTTGTAATCAGCCCTAAATACTTAGGCATTGCCAATTTCCTCTCTAAGCCATGACTCCGTGCCTATTATAACATCACGGTTATATGTGTCAATTAAGTTCCAGAAATCTAAAGCGTTGTTGTAAATACTCCTACAGTTTACCTGCAGCAAAACCAACTGTTTATCCTCAATCATGGGTGCCACTGTTGCCGTTAAACATTTCTCCTTTCTTTCATCTTCAGTCTTCCTCCTCGCTGTATTTGTCATCACCATATCATTTCATCCATCTTCCAGGTCAACTTCAAATGTTCTTGGATTGTCGTCATCCCCATCTCCCCATATGTCCCCTCGCTGGAAGTCCCTATCGCCAGGCATTGTCACTCACTCCTCATCTTCTTTCTTCCACGGCCGATACCACAAACTCTGCAGTAAAGTTGACCTAGGCATCTCGCTTCTTGTCGGTTAATACGAAGGCCATTTCTACCAAAGTTCCAGTCATCCACCCAACTATTTGTGTCTAGAAAAGTAACCCCTAGCATCTGCACTACCCACGCATATCTGCTGTTTATGGCTCCAATACGCCGCTGTGACACATCTTGCCTCCTCGTAATATTTGCTGTTTGTTCTGATATCCATACAAAATACACAAACACACTGTGTGGGCAGAATGAAGAATTCTTGAACATTAAACCCAGTGGTAGATTAAGTAATCACCTGGCTTGAATGGGATAATATACAACAGAAAGTTCAATTTCATGTGCATTGCTAATTCAGAAATATATTGAATATTTTCCAAGTTCATGTTTTGTGAAATCAGAATTCAGCTCTCGTGAATATTTTGTTCTAGTGTTGTAGAACCATTGATCTTCTAGCATTATGTGTGCAGTCTTGACCATCTATGTCTTAGAGTTTTAGCGTTCTGAATGTGTGATTATTGTTTTAAGTTCGGTTGGAAACAAGTTGGATGTATATGCTGTTGGTATATTAGTGTATTTTAGTTAGACTGTCCGTTTCTTGCTTGTGTGGCACCAGCTTGCTATCTTGCTTTGACTTTTATTTATTTTGAAATTGTAAGACTCTTTGAGAGTGAGAAAATAATTGCTGTCATGAAGAATCCTTTCTTGTTGGATGTGATGCTGTGTTTTGCTGTAGACAGGCACCACTTTGTTAGAAAAACATGCTGATCTCTCTTCACTGTATGAAGGCAGTAAGTTTCTGTGAATTATTGCTACATTAGCTACCAAACTACACAGCATGATGTTCTTGAAGACTATGATGTTGACTGTCATCTGTCTGAGAACTTCCACTCGTATAATGGATAATGTGATATGTAAAAGGTGTATGTTGTATCCATTATTTGAGAAGTGAGCATGTAGGACATGCCTTGTAGTTTTCTATTACACTGTTGTGTGGAGAAATGTTGAAGAGGGTTATTAATGTATGTTGCTCCCACATACTTTTTGGATAATGGTCATTGCATACTTTTTGGATAATGGTCTTTGCAGTTTAATCTTCTAAGTAAACATTTAAAAAGAAGGATTCTAAATTTCTCTAGAACAGTAGCAAAAACATGGTAATAATACAGGTCTTGTGAGGTGTGGCGCTGTGCCGTTGGGTAAGTGGCTCCTGGTGTCCTGAAGGTACTACAATTTTTTTAAACATTGGGAACAACTCAGCTGACAGTGTCATATCCCAGCAGTACCTCAGTGAGAACCTTAAATCTTGCAAGAACACAGTAATTTTATTTTGTAGAATGTAGTATGTGTATCAAAATTATTCCTGTAAAGAGTGTTATGCATTTGAAGACAGCCAAGGAAATAGTGTGTTTGTCTGCAATTGTGTAGAATGTGAAGATGGATACTGAAGTGCATGTTCATGTCTCATCACCAGAGTGAGAACAGAATTACACTGTTAACACTGCCTGTGATGCCGAAGTACACAGAAATTACCAGGTTCTTTCATTTTTCCAGACAAAATTTTAAATTTTGCTGCTTGGTTATACCTATATCCATCCAACAGCACAAGAGCCAGGGGTTAAAATAGCAGTGCGAGTACAACTTCTGTAGTTGTGGACATTCTTTGTTTTTTCTTTTTAGGTATTCTTTGAAGAGTTTATATCAAGCTGCCAAGTCTGGGAATGCAGAAAAATTGGTTCAGATATTGGGTAAGTAGGGCATAATTTTTAATATTTTTATAAGATGGAATTTAAAAGAATTTATGAGTTGATGTAATACAGCAGACCTGACTTGTTTGCAGGTTTGTCAGTCATAGTTGTGTTATTGTGGCAACACTTGTGCATTGTGGCATGGTTCTGTTGTGCAGACATGATTAATAATATATGGCAGCCTGCATCTGCAACCTGTCACACCCAGCAGCCACCTGGTTACTTTTACTGTACTCTTCATACATTTAGAACTGATTTGAGCCATTATGCTTTAATTGTCTAGCAAGCATGCTATACATGCTGATGATGTGCCAAAGGCTTGCAATACGAAGGAAATGCCTTCACTCTTACAGAAAGTGGAGGTGTTGGGAAGTTGGTGATAGGGGAGTGCCTTGGTCATACACCACTGTTTTTTGTCTGAAACAGTGATTTATTATGAGGGGAAGTCAGAAAGTAAGGTTCCCTATTTTATTGCCACCAAATAATTTCACATAGTGAGATGCCTCTTTATTCACTTATTACACTTCATGTCACTTATTTTTCCACATAGTCACCTTCTCTGTTGAGGCACTTGTCTAGGCGGGGAAATCCATTTTTTAAAACCCTGTCAATAGAAGGTGGGATCCTGACCATGCAGCCATGTTTGCACTTCATGCTTGACTCATCATTTGATATGAATCGCTTGGCACGAAGATGTTTTTTCATGTTGTGGAAGAGATGAAAGTCCAAAGGTGCCAGATCCGGGCTGTAGGGCAGGTCCTTAAGAATTTCCCAGCCCCACTGTTCCAAAAGATTCACTGTTGCATGAGCTGTATGCGGTCAGGCATTGTCATGCAACAACAGCACCCTCTTGTCTGATATCTGAGGCCTCTTGTGTTGAACAGCTCTCTAAAGTTTTTTGAGAGTGGCATGATAAGCAGCAGAATTGACTGTTTCATTCGGAGGAGAAAAGTGCAACAGAAGCACACCATGCATGTCCCAAAACATAGTCGCCATCAGTTTCCCAGAGCAGGTTGATGTCTTGAATTTTTTTATGTTTCCATGCCATGGATTGTGCTTTTGTCTCAGAACAGTACTGGTGTACCCAAGTTTTATCCCCAGTATTGATTTGCTCCAAGAAATCCTCACCATGATCATTAAAGCGGAGGAGATGAGTGAGGGATGCACCCATACGGATTTTTTTGTGGTCCTCTGTCAGTTGTCGAGGGACCCACCTGTTGCACACTTTTCTGTATCCTAAACGTTCGTGAACAATGTCCCAGATGTGTGCCATGTGAAAGATTAAACTGTTCTTCCAACACTTTAGACAACACTTGGCGATTAGCACGCACAGTCTCCTCAATTGCAGGGACAAGATCTGCTATGTGGAGGGACACCCGCTCCTTTGTTCATCTGTCACACTCAAGCAACAGCCATTAAATTCCTGACACCATTTTCACACATGCTGCATGGTCATCACATTTGAACCATAAACTGCTTGAATTTCATGATGAATATCAATTAGGGCTGTCCCTTTTGCCCACAAAAACCCAATAACTGATCGCACCTCTTCTTGTATCCACACAGACAGTACAGTACCCATTGCGGAACCGTGTTATCCACGAAAATTGCGGAGCTTGAGCTACAAAAGTGCTTCCATCTAGTGACCAGCGTCTGAACTTCAAGTGAATAAAGAGGCATCTCACTATGTGGAGTTATTTGGTGGCAATAAAATAGGGAACCTTACTTTCTGACTTCCCCTCATATATTAAAAAATCACAGACAAGATCAGGTGATGTATTACAGCCAGTGCCTTGAATGAGGAAGTTCCTTGGATGAAGCGTTATACCATTCTCAGAAAGATGGAAAAGGGCTTGCTTGCATGGCTGGAGGATAAGCCATGGAAAGGATTGTCAGTCAGTGGTACTGTGGTGAGGGAGGAGGTTATGTGTTGGTACAACCACTACAGAGAGTCTTGGGATGAAGGGAGTGGTGGCTGACAGATCCATGAGCATGGAATTCCTTGGACAAGCTGAGATCTGTGACTCTCAATGGCTGTTGGAAGAGCTTTGCCTGAAGCAGTTACTGACTCTTAGTGATTATCCAACCAGCAGGATGAAATAATCAACTTCCTCATATCGTGTTACCCCATAAAGTTCCAGAGAAGAATTCCCAGATTTGGAGGAGGTTTGATATTCAGGAAAGTATGAACTCCCACACTGCTGAGTTATGTGATAGGCAGGACCCTGAACACCTACAAGGGGTGAGTGAACCAGAAGGTAAGAAAGGTTTTGATGCAGTTGTGGAGAGGCCTCGCCTGATTACCATTGCTCTGAAGAAACGACACCAGATGGCAAATAACGTCATGGACAGATGTCTGAAATTCAGATGCGGGATGGAGGCTGTAATGGCACTGGACAAGGAGACATTCAAAGGCTTGCTGGAGATGGCCAAGCAATCAAAGCACCTCTTTCTTCATTAAGTCTTCTGCTCCCCCATTACCTCCAGTTGTGCCAGGAATGCCAGTGCCATCCAAGTAAATACCAAAACTTTAGTGTTTTCATGTTTATTAGTCATTAATTTTAAATAAACATTGTCATGTTGCTTGTTTCTTTGTTTTTCCTAACCCTTGTTACACATCAGTTGTAACTTTGTGCTTTGCAGTTTTACCATTCACACACCAAGACTTAGTTTATTAACAGATGTAGTTTTATGAAATTAAATGACCACTTTTGTAAAAGGAACATTTAATAGGTGTGGATAATTTTTTAAATTTTATTTTGTGATGCTGTCAGTTACTAAATGATACAGCAAAGAACAGTGTAAGTGCCATATGTGAGGTTTCCACAGCAGTGTTGTTGATGACTGAAGTGGATTGAATGTAAATATATGTTGGTTTTGTAAGTCCAGAAATGGAATGTCATAGGTAAATAAAGTTAAGTATTTAGGACATCCATCTTCAAGTAGAGTGGATGAAAATGTCACAAATGAAGGAACTTATTCATGACATCTGTGGCTTGGCTGATAAGGTGGGAGTCTCTTTTGGAACATGCCAGAATGTTGCAAAAGAAGTTTTAAAGCAGCAGATCGGAATAGAGGTTAAATCAACAGGTGCTATATGACTGCCACCTGGAGAAGCTAGCTGTTACCACTGACCTTGGCCATTGGACCCTACGCAACAATGTGAGCATCTTGGTCAGTAAATCCAGGTACATATACTGGCTCATAAGAGAAGCAGTAGGGATTGGGCTGCACCCAGGCACCATAAACCAGGAGGACAGGTTCTCCCCCCAGGCAGTCTATGGAAGTGTTTTGTCTGTTCTGTAAAGATGAAGAAGAAGAAGAAGGATGAGGAGGAGAAGGAGAAGAATAAGTAGGAGGAGGAGAAGGAGAAGAAGAAGAAGAAGAAGGAGGAGGAGAAGAAGAAGAAGAAGAAGAAGAAGAAGAAGGAGGAGGAGGAGGAGAAAAGGCAGCAGATGTTCTCCAAGTCTGAGGTACTCTCCTCCTGAGGCAAAACAACCTCACTTTAATACCTGTGCTGCTATTAATAAATTTTATCACCCATGTCCATCCACCTGCACAACTTGCACTGTTGGCCCCATAAGAGCTCTTCTTGGAACTCACAATTACCATTGGTTTGGACAAGCCTTTTTCGCTGCTTCCCTTACATAGGTGTGACTGGCCAATATCCCCAATTGCCACCTCTTATACAGGGTGAGCATAAAGTCTTTCCCTGATTACAAACATTTATTACAATAAAACTACTGTACGTGGAATACAAACATGTATTTTTTTTTCCAAAATGTAACTCAAGAAGTTTTTTTACACCACATTAGTACATTTCAACATGTGCTCCTTTTGTTGCATGGAGAATGTCTAATTGATAATCAATTTCTCTGCACGTGTTCTCCAACATGTCTTCAGTTATTTTAGCAAAAGCGTCTGTTATTCTTGCCTTCAAATTTGCAATATCTTGAACTGGTGTCGAAAACACTGTCCTTAACATACCCCATAAAAAGAAGTCAAGGGGGGTGATATCCGGTGATCGTGGTGGCCAGGGCGTCAGACCATCTCTCCCAATCCATTTGGAAATATTGCATCCAAAAATCAAATGTTACAATAAACACATGACGTAAAATTTTAGAAACTAACTTAAGTAATGGTAAAAAAATATGTTTGTATTCTACATAGTTTTCTTGTAATAAATGTTTGTAATCAGGGAAAGACTTTATGCTCACCCTGTATAATTACATCAGCATCCATCTGACTCTGGGGACAGTATGTTCCTCCATGTCAGAACGAACTTTTAGTACATGGTCCCCCAAAACAGCTGTCATTTGAGCAGGGTAAATTCAGATGTCACAGTATAAAAAAAAAATCTAGAATTATCGATTACTCCATATATTTTTAGTCATTATTGTGTAACATGATGATACTGTAAATGATCGAAGAGTTTGGAATTATGAATGACTTTGTTTTTGTATTGTTACAGGAAGTGGACTTAATCCAAATCACTTGTTTCGAGAATGTTCAATGGGTACAGCGCTTCATGCGGCATGTTCAGGTGGACATCTATCAGCTGTACACATTCTTCTGCAGGCAGGCGCACAGTTGGATGTTCTGAATCGTGACCAGAATACACCACTTATGTTGGCAGCAGTGTCAAACCATAATGATGTGGTGAAGTATTTAGTAAAAGCAGGAGCAAATGTGATGCTGAAGGTGAGGATGTTACTTGTATACGTTGCATAACTGTTGTGATTAGAGTGCCACAGTAACTGTTATGTTACATTGTCACAGTTACTGTTGTGTTACAGTGTCACCATAACTTGTGATACAGTGCTATAGTAACTTGTGGTGCATTGTCACAGTTACTGTTATGATGTGATGTCACATTAATTCTGTCTTATTGTGATAAATGAAATTCTGTGAAATGAACATTTTGAGTTTTTGTTTTTTTCTTGTACATTAGCCATTGTAATACTCTATTTTTTCCCATGTGTTGAAGTATTTTATAGTGCTGTACTGACACCAAAATTTTAGTGTTGTTTTATTTATCATTTTATCCAATTCCATGCTGCATTGACCTCAGTCTTGTTCTTTACTGTGCCTGCAATATATTCATTATGTGTTTTCTTAAAGTTTTAATTGTAGCAGGATTTTGAAGAAAAATTTGGGTTTCTGTGGAAGTCAGTGAATTTGAACACTATAACAAAGAGAACTGTACAAGGAGGGCATTGGACACTGAGGTGGTAGATCTGGGACTGTGGAAATTTAATACTAAATAAAGGAGAATGTTAAACTGAGTAACATTAAATGCAAAGTTTCATGTAAGTTTTAGAGAATCCCATTCCAAATAAAGAGCAGTGTGGTGATATTAATGTTTAAAAGTGAAGTTTTGGCTCCAGTGGTTTATGAGTACAGAAAATTGTAACATTTGAAGTGTTGAAACATGTAATGGGATTAGCTGTTGAGAGACTTATTAGGCACGATGATAGATGTGTGTCTATGATGTGGACTTCATGTTACATATTCATGTAAAGAAATTATAAACTTCACTTGTATTCCAGGAGGAAGTTTAGTATTTGAATGCAGTGTTCAAACTTCATAACCTCATTAATTGATATGTGGCTTTAGGGTGGTGAGGGTATGACAGCACTTCATCTTGCTGCCAAGGCTGGTAATTTACAGTCTTGCCACTACCTTCTAGCTGTAGCTAATACAGCAAGGACATACATTGATATTGCTGATGATGGTGGTTGGACTCCACTTGTTTGGGCAGCTGAGCACTGCCATGTTGATGTTGCAAGGTAAGATATTGTTTTGTTCTACAGATTATTATGCTGGCTTTGAATTACATTTGCATTTATGTGCCACATAGCACAAATTAAATGTATATCATGTGTAGCCTGCAGGGTTTAGCCATGTTGTGGGTTGAAGCTGATGTGTTTCAGTGTATGTTACAGTCACCACCTGCAGATTCAATGATGTAGATGTAACCTGACTTGTAGGTCTCATGTTGTGAATATTGGTGGGGTTGTGGAGCATGGTGCTATCCAGTGGGAAGGGAAGGCAATAATCATCCTCTTACCTCTTTTAACCTGAAGATGGCAACTGCATTATACATTGCAATGGAAGAGCTTTAACAGCCTCTTGCTTTCATTGCCACACTGAGTGTGGAAACTCTATCGCATAAGAAGCCTGCATTTGCAGGAATATCCTGTGATGGCTGTAAGTGTTCAGGATAACAATACAAGAAATGCATTTTACTATGTGACTAAACCCTGAAATCCACAGTGACATTGGCTTCAGGCTGTGTAGAACCATGGACAAGAAATATGCAGCATGTCAGACATTGTAGGGTTATTGTAAGTTATTCTGGACGAGGTAAGCTCAGTGCTGTCATCTGAACTGTCAGGTCAAAGTCACCATCCTAGAGCATGCTAATTTTTTTAGTTACATTGTATTGGCTGGCTGCATTGAGATTTACACTTACATGACACTCTCCTTGTATATAAGAACTTTAAAATTGTCTTTAAAACTCTTTTGTTTTCCTGAATATTTGATGTAGGAGAATGTATTGAATGAAATTTCCTTCTATCTTATGTTACCAGCTGTTGTCTTGTTCATCTGCACACGTATATGTAGAACAGTATTGTTTGTACATAGCTCAAGTGTTTTGAAGGAAGTGACAAAGACAGAGGGAGGGACTCTAAGAGTAGTCACAGGGTGATGTCAGAAATGTTATGTGTAATGTGATTCTTGTCATTCATAGCTATTCTTTATATATGAATGTAGTGATGTCAGCAGAGGCTGAAGCCAAGAATCTGATGTAAGGTTATGGTCCAGATTCTCCCAAATGAATAGAAATTGAATTAAGTACATAGTTGTAATATAGATGGATGCAGAGATTAACGAAACTCTGAGTAGTTAGAGCAGAATTTTATGTGTGAGGCAGGGACACTTTACCCAAACTTTTAATGAAATCTAAAATAAAAAGACGGCATTAATATTTATAACTATGTCCTCAAATCTTGTGAAATAAACAGTAGTTCAACATTTGAATAATGGTTGACCAACTAGATGACACTTGCTTTATTATATATTGCTCAACATGTTTCAGACGTTAATACGTCCATCTTCAGGAGCTAGCGAGTACTTGTTGTGTTGTGTAGGCT